>Ga0196965_1000361_pt1 | contig 29737 bp, 23 predicted proteins | sample S1_20metaG_FD_148668 | JGI IMG/M metagenome (GOLD analysis project Ga0196965, IMG submission 148668) | Soil microbial communities from Anza Borrego desert, Southern California, United States - S1_20 | ecosystem: Environmental > Terrestrial > Soil > Desert | place: USA: California | collected...
GTTGGTATTCTATTGTTCACACCGTTTATTCTCGCCCTGGTACAAAAACATAACTTCCGTTTATCGCTGGAGAAAGGGTTGGAGATAGGCATTTTTATGATATGTAGTGCAGGGTTATATCTTATTTTACAAATTGATTATTTAATACCAACCTTTGAGCGAGCCTTGCCATTTCTGGTATTGCCTTTCCTGTTATGGATTGCGTTTCGTTTTGATTTGTTTGTAGCAGTTTCATTCGTTGTTGTAATTTCACTTTGGTCGGTCTATCTCACCATCCAAAACCAGGGCTCTTTCGCTTTGAATCACCCCGAAAACGCGATGTTGTTGCTGCAGATTTTTATTGGGGTACTGAGCATTTCGACTTTAGTACTTTCTGCCACCGTGAAAGAACGTCGTGAGATTCAGATTCAGCTGGAAGACTTCAACGCTAACCTGGAAGGAATTGTAAATGAACGAACCAGGGCATTGAATGAAGAGATAGGAATACGGATTCAGGCGGAGGCTAAAATACAGCGCACCAATGAAGAATTGAGTAAGCGCAATACAGAACTCGACAATTTTGTTTACAGTGTATCACATGATCTGCGTGCGCCAATTGCTTCAGTTCTCGGATTAATTAATCTGGCAAAAAAAGATACCGAGCCGAACATGAAGAACATGTATCTTGAAATGATCAACAAGAGCGCCTTACAACAGGATCATTTTATCAAGGAGATTCTCGATCAGTCACGCAATTCTCGGCTTGAGCTGAAACGCGAAGAAATTTATTTCAAGCCACTCATTGAAGAGACATTTAACCAGCTTGGATTTGCAACTTCTACCGGGAAGTCGGTCGAAAAAATTATCAAGATACAGCAAAAGAACGCTTTTTATTCTGATCGCTGGAGATTGAAAGTGATCCTTAACAACATCATCTCGAATGCAATCCGTTACCGGAATGGCCGTGATCCGGTGATTAATATCGATGTAGTTGTTGAAGAAAATACAGCGCGACTAGTGATTGAAGATAACGGAAAAGGAATCGACAAAGAGCATCTTCCTAATCTTTGCAAGATGTTCTACCGTGCTACGGACGATGGTGCAGGATCAGGGCTCGGTCTATACATTGTAAAAGAAACGATGGACAAACTCCAGGGCAAGATCAACATTGAGTCCACGCTGGGTAAAGGCACAACGGTGAGTTTAAATATTCCTGAAATCGATTTAGGATAGATATACGATCCAAGCTTCAACGTCGCGTTCCCAATGTTTTCACAAGCGCGCAAGGGTGACAATAAAAAAGAGGTTGTTCAAAATGGACAACCTCTTTTTTATTACGCAGTCTCTAATACTAGAACAATTTACCGAACCGGTAACTATAATTGATATTAATGGAATAGTCAGCAAAGGCGGCATCACCCTGTACGTGTACTTTTTCGGATTCATCCATGATCACCGAGTTCTCCAATTTTTGTCTGGCTATATCTGCGGCGCTTTGGATCCTATCCTTAATAAAATTATAGGGCACGAAAATGCTAACGCTATGCTGGCCCATTCTATATGAAACACCTGGTTCAATCGCTACCACATAACCTGGTCTGCGATATGCCACTTGTCCGCCAAAGGCATCATAGGCAGGAATACCTTCGAACCTTCCGGCAAGGGAAAGTGTAAGTGCTTTTGATTTCAATACAGAGGTCATAATACCGGCACGCACGAAATATTGATCGGGAGAAGCATAAATGTTATATCCTTTTAAAACGCCAAGTACGTTATCATCTTCATCACGTACTACGGTAGGTGCTGATTTAAAAGAACCATTCGATTCGCGCGGATTAAACAAGTAATAACCATTCGCAAAACCATAAATACTTTTGAACAATTGTCGGAATGCCTGTACCTCTACAGAGAAGCCGATTCCACCATCACCAGGTTGAATAGCCTGATCCATCATTAGTGATTCAGTAGTACCATCTGCCATTGGGGCGCGGTCTCTTTCCGTATAGCTTCCAGTATTGAGTTTCAACCCTAATCCAACCATGATATTACCCTTGGTTGAATGCATGGGATCCAAGATCCAGTAATTAGCACTAAGCCGCACATCTCCCAAGCCTTTTGCGTAAACGCTGTACCGAAAAGTATCAATCTCAGGAGCGCTTTGTCGCATAATTTGGGAACGTTCATTATGTACGTAGGGAATAGAAGCATTGAGTTGAAGGCGATCGGTAAGTGCATACGAAATATTAAAATCGAGGGAATGGGAATAGATGTTCACCGCATTACCTCTTTCTTTACCGCTTTCATCGTGTCCGCCTCCGGTTGTTTGACGATGAGGTTGTTCTTCAGTACCAACAAAATGGCGCCATGAATGAAAATAGCGATAACCAAGGCCGATTTGAAATTCTCCTTTCGGAAGAGTATAGCCCGAAGCAGCCAAAGGATTATTTCCTCCCATTTGACGAACTGCCACGCACCCTTGTGCCAGCACATCGGAAGAAATAAAAGCGAATAATAGAAAAGACAGTATGTAAAATTTTAGTTTCATAATGGATTGTTTCTGATAATAAATAATTAAAGATGCGCAACACTATAGCGTATTAATTACTACGCGTATTGGATGCATAACCAAACCAAAAATCAGAATACAAATTGTGGTGGCGGGGATTCTATACGATGAAACGGGTCAGGCAAGGCTGATGATGAAAAAGAAAAAAATTGTGGTGGTTCAACGGGATCATTGAATGGTGTGAACGCAATGATCGTCGTTGTATTAAAATCTTTATATAATTTTCCAAGAAAGCCCAGTGCCTGGTTTGTTCCCGGAAGGTCATTTGCTATTTGAATATATTCGTTTATCGCACTGGCTATACGCATTGACTCAGTGTCCTTTATGCAGATTACGAAAAGGGTATCATTCTCAAAACGTTGTTGTACTAACCGGTATTCTTTTCCGTTGTACTGAAATTTTCCAGTTGCACGTGTGGGCTCATCGCTACTCACGGGATAAGGCAACGTAATCGGAAAAGATAAGACAACCAGTTCATGGTCCTGATAATTATTGGAATCGAAGCGATGCAAAAGTTTTTCACGGGCCTGGTGTTGCATACACCAGAAAACAAAATAATAGCCCCCTACATTGAATAGGAAAACCAGTAACAGGAATATGGATACCAGTTTTTTCAGCTTTTTACAGGCTTTAGGCAACCCTAGTTACAAAAAAGCAAGCTAAAAAAAAAGGGTTGACGTTGCAGTCAACCCTTCCATGCGCTTTTTTCATTCTCTAGCCACCAAAGTCGTCGAATCTTACGTTCTCTTTTGGAATACCCATGTCATCAAGCATTTTTAATACGGCTGCATTCATCAGCGGTGGACCGCACAAGTAGTATTCCACATCCTCCGGAGCAGGGTGGTTTTTCAGATAATTGTCGAACAAACACTGGTGGATAAAACCAATATATCCATCGGCCTCACGATCCTCCAGGTTTTTCTTTACTTTCCAATTATCTTCCGGCAGAGGTTCTGACAAGCCAATGTTGAATTGGAAGTTAGGAAACTCGTTTTCGATTTTGCGGAAGTGATCAACATAGAACAACTCTTTCTTGGAGCGTCCACCATACCAATAGGAAACTTTACGATTCGTACGTTCCGTATGGAAAAGGTGGAAAATTTGAGCACGAAGCGGAGCCATTCCGGCACCACCACCGATGTATATCATTTCGCGTTGCGTCTTGTTAATATGGAATTCCCCATAAGGACCTGAAATCGTTACCTTGTCACCTGGCTTTCTGGAAAAAATATAGGAAGAACAAATGCCGGGATTAACATCCATCCATTTGTTATTGGCGCGATCCCATGGTGGTGTAGCAACCCGAATGTTCAGCATCACAATATTTCCTTCGGCCGGATGGTTTGCCATAGAATAAGCCCGGAAAATGGGTTCGTCATTTTTCATCTTAAGATCCCATAACTTGAACTTATCCCAGTCAGATTTAAAAACCAGGGGATTAGAATGGCCAAGTTCCGGATGTGGAGCGATATCTATTGTCTTATAGTCAACCGTAACAGTAGGAACGTCGATCTGAATATAACCACCCGCCTCAAATTTCAACGTTTCACCGGGTGGAAGTTTTACTACGAACTCTTTAATGAAAGTCGAAACGTTATAGTTGGAGACAACTTCACATTCCCATTTTTTAATACCAAATATTTCATCCGGAATACGGATATCGAGATCTTGTTTCACTTTTACCTGGCAACCGAGACGCACATGTTCCTTTTTTTCCTGACGTGTTAAATGGCCTAGTTCCGTAGGTAGCACATCACCGCCGCCAGATTCAACTACACATTTACACATTGCACAGGTTCCCCCTCCACCGCAAGCGGAAGGAAGAAATATTTTTTCATTGGCCAGCGTTGAAAGAAGCGAGCTTCCGGCAGAAACAGTGATTGTTCGTTCACCATTGATTGAAATCTTAACCGGACCGGATTGCACGAGCTTTTTCTGCGCGAGAAGGAGCATAAATACCAACAGCAGAATTACCACCGTAAATGCTACTATAGAAGATATGATAATCATGGAAAAACTTGATTTTTAGCTGCCACAAATATAGCTGGCCCGACAACAACTTTACATAAATTCAAAGGTTTTTCTAGGCCATAAACAGTCAATATGCGCATTTTCCATACGTCATTTACCAAGAATACCTCCCATAAAAAAAGCCCGTTATTAAACAGGCTTTTAAACACTTAGATATTAAACTTAAACCAGGGTCACATTTTTGGCAGCTTGTTTTTTACTCCGGGCAACGAATGTGCTTCCCGGTGCAAGGATAATTCCTGCTCCATACTCATTATGCCATTTCAATAACTTGGTTAGCTGTACCTGGCCCACCATATACTCTTTCCCGTTGGCTGCATAGCCCGACTTAAAAGATTCAAAATCATTTACCGAAATTGGCGTATGAAGATCAAAGCTTACGAATGCTTCCACGAGCAAGTCATTGGAGAAATCCAGTGAAGTACCCTGATGAAGCTTCTTATACTCATAGGAGTAATCATACGTAAGGGCAGAAATATCAGATAAGACGGCTGAACCCGTGGGGTAGCTTCCGGCACCTTTACCGATAAACAATTGCTTCTCTGCAAATGCACCTTCTACCTGAACCGCGTTGTATTCATTCCGTACCGCGGTAAATGAATTGTTCGCTTCAACAAATTGCGGAATAACGAAGCCGAATACCTGGCCTTCCACTTTGAAAGCGCGGGCGATGAGTTTAATGGAATAATTATGCTCACGGGCAAATTTCAGATCAAGATCCGAAATGCGGTCAATGCCGATATTAGCAACCGCTTCCGGTTTTACAAAAATGCCAAACGTATGGGCTATGGCAATAACAAGCTTGTATTTGGCATCATAACCCTGGACGTCTAACCGTGGATCGGATTCTGCGAAACCAAGTTCCTGTGCTTTTTGCAAAGCATCGTGATAACTTTTGTTCTCTTCGAAAACTTTGGTGAGTATATAATTTGTTGATCCGTTAAATATTCCCTCTATGCTGCTGATCAGATCATTGTCGTAATATTCTTCCAGGTTACGCAGAATCGGAATGCTGCCACACACAGCACCTTCGTATAACACCGGCTTACCGTACTTGAGCTGAAGGGCATAAATTTCTTCCAGGTGCTCTGCGAGCATTTTTTTGTTGGCGGTAACCACAGCTTTACCTTTTTCCAACGATGCCTTTACAATCTCATAGGCTGCGTTTGCGTCGTCGATTAATTCAACAACAACATCGATTTCCGGATCATTCAGGATTTCATTTTTATCGTATGTAAAAAAAGACGCATCAAGCGGACGCGACTTATCTTTATTTTTCACAGCAATCTTTTTGATCTCTGCTTTAACGCCCCGTGTTTCATGCAACACATGGTATAGACCTTGTCCTACACAACCAAACCCAAATAATCCTAATTTCAAATTTTTCTTCATGTCTTACTTATTAACACATCATCCTGCTCAGGACAATATCGTACTTACTTTTTTGCGTTGATAAAATTGTTTCAGCACCGTATCAAGCTGATCAAACTCTACCAGGAAACCATCGTGTCCGTACAGTGAAGTCAATTCCTGATAGTGCGATTCTTTAATGTTTTCGGCCAAAAATTTCTGTTCACTCACGGGAAACAGCAAGTCACTGTCTATCCCGACCACCAACGTTTTTGCCCGGATGGTATTGAGCGCCTCTTTCAGGCTTGCCTGGCCCCTTCCAACGTTATGGCTGTCCATCATTTTAGTAAATCGCCAGTAGGAAAAAGCATTAAACCGGTTGATCAGTTTTTGTCCCTGATACCGTTGATATGAAGCAGCCCGGAAATCATCCAGTTTATCGTTTGTCTTTTCCCCTTGTGTATGGCTAAACGTTTCGTAATAGCGGTATGAAATCATGCCCATTGCACGCGCGGCTTTCAGTCCCTGAGCACCTGCTGCAGGATCATTTTGTTGCCATGACGCATCCGCTTCAATCGCCATGCGTTGCGCTTCGTTGAAAGCAATTCCCCAGGGAGAATGACAGGCGTTGCAGGCGATCGGAATAATGTGTTCAAAGACATTCGGTTGTTGAATTGCCCACTGCAGTACCTGCTGACCACCTAAAGATCCGCCCAGTAATGTATGGATCTTATTTATTTTTAACTCCTGCCGAAGCAAATCTAACGATGCAGCAACGTCCTTGTTGGTAATTGTTGGAAATGTATGATAATAGGGTTTGCCGGTTTCAGGATTAACAGATAGCGGACCCGTTGAACCATAACATCCACCCAGTATATTAGCGCATATGATAAAATAATTGCGTAGATCAAAAGCACTCCCTTCGCGGAAGAGTTCGCCCCACCAGTCGGTAAAATCCGAACTTCCTGTTAATGCATGGCAGACCCATACAATATTGGAACGGTCATGATTCACTTTACCAAGCGTGGTGTAGCTGAGTTGGAAACCTGGTAAGGTATCACCGGTTTCCAACGCAAACTTCTTGTTGTAATGAAAGATATGATCGTGCTTTTCCATGTTAATGTAACTTTGTTTCGCAGGCGTTTTCGAATTCATCCTTATGAAACCAATTCGCCCTCGAAGACTTTAGCAAAAGCCTGTTGAAAATCAGATTTAATGTCGTCAATGTGTTCTATCCCTACGGATACACGCAATAAACTTGGCAATACACCAGCGGTAATCTGCTCTTCATCTGTGAGTTGCTGATGTGTTGTAGCCGAAGGCTGAATGATCAGCGTTTTCGCATCGCCCATGTTCGCCAGGTGACTAACCAGCTTCAGGTTGTCTACAAATTTTCCGGTATGGTGTTTTGTTCCTTTTAATACGAATGATAGCACAGCTCCAAAACCATTACGCAGATATTTCTTAGCCAACTTGTGATATGTGCTGGATTCTAAACCAGGATAGTTTACACTCTCGACCAACGGATGGTTTTCAAGCCACTGCGCCAGCGCCAATGTATTTTCCACCGAACGTTGTACACGCAACGATAACGTTTCTAGACCTTGCAACAAGAGGAAAGAATTGAATGGGCTCAACGCGGGTCCAAGATCGCGTAGACCTTCAACACGTGCGCGGATAATGAACGCAATATTGGGCAGACCAAGTGGATTGCCTTCACCAAATACTTCCCAGAATTTTAATCCATGGTATCCTTCAGAAGGCTCGGTAAACTGTGGAAACTTGCCATTGGCCCAATTGTAATTTCCGCCATCTACGATCACACCGCCAATAGACGTACCGTGGCCACCGATCCATTTCGTAGCAGACTCCACAACCACGTTGGCACCATGTTCCAGCGGGCGGAATAAATATCCAGCTGCGCCGAAAGTATTATCAACGATAACAGGCAGATCATGTTTGCGCGCTAATGCAGCGATTGCTTCAAAATCAGGAACGTTAAATCCGGGATTGCCAATCGTTTCCAGGAAAATCGCTTTGGTTTTTTCATCGATATGCTTTTCAAATTCCGCAGGAGCGTCACCATCGGCAAACCGTACATCAATGCCAAGACGTTTAAATGTTACTTTGAACTGGTTGTAAGTTCCTCCATATAAAAATGAACTGGAAACAAAGTTATCACCCGCCTGAAGAATATTATGAAGCGCAAGAAATTGTGCGGCCTGGCCTGAACTGGTTGCTAATGCAGCAACTCCACCCTCAAGCGCAGCGACGCGTTTTTCGAATACATCAGTTGTTGGATTTTGTATCCTTGTATATATGTTACCGAATTCTTTAAGCGCAAACAGATTTGCACCATGTTCGGAATTTTTAAATGTAAAAGATGTTGTTTGATAGATCGGTACAGCGCGTGAATGTGTGACAGTATCTACTTCCTGGCCGGCATGTAATTGAAGTGTTTCGAAACGTAAGGATGACATAATGCTATATTTAATATTTTAATAAATCTGGTTGTTTATGATATTATAGGGTACACCACGGCCAGGCCTGGCTGGGCGGGATGTTGCTGTAGAATGTAGTTTCGTGCTTAACAGCAACAGCAACAACAGCAGCAACATTCCTCTTCTGAAGGCATGCACATGTCGTTGTCAGAACCACAAAAAATTGAATGGATTTGAGACATGAGATAAGCACCCAAGCCAGCAAGGCTTTTGCGTAAATTGATCTTTTGAATGATTTTTTTCATTTTATTAATCGTTTATATTCTCCCGACACTGCCGGGATCAGGATTTAGCACCTTTCCTCTCGGATGGTTGCTAGCGCTTCTTAGAGCCTGTCTCTCCACGCTTCTTTATAAAGCGATTAAGCAGATGTGCTTATTCGACTTTGATACCACAAACGTATAGTCTGGCAAAGTTGTTTCCAAACGTTTAATAAACTTTTTTTAGTTATCCCACCTTACGGTTGTTGGACATACCGCTGAAATCGTTTGAAATCCGTTAACTGATTCGTTGTACCAGTATGCTGAAGGATGGTGTGGGTGTGCCCTCTTCTATGAACGACAAAATAATTTGTTTTACGATTCTAAATGTGGTTTTTAACAATCTTTCATTTTTTCCCGGACACTAATACATACAAACCTCATATTGCTGGTTTCAATGTATCACGAAAGGCCTATTGGAGAATTAACCTGAGCTCTTCTAATACATTTCTAAGATGCTCCAAAATCATGGTGACGCGTTGTGCGCGTTCTTCAGGGCCAAGTTGTTTAAACTGCTGCTCCAGTTCTAAGGCTATCGGATATAGTTGATGCGGTTCAATCACGCCAACAGATCCTTTAAACTTATGGAGTTCACGTAGAAATCCGTCGGTATCACCCGCATCGAAAAGTTTTTTCAGCTTGATCTCGTTTTCCGTAAAAGCCTCAATTGATTTACTAATTAAAATATTTTTTACCGTTGGATCACCATGTGAAATTTTATCGAGATGTTGCTGCCGGATGTAACCAGTCTGAAAGGCGGATTCGCCTTCAGTCGTTTTGTTGTCGTTCTTGTTATCAGTTATACCCATTTATACAAATTATGTTTGTGAGTTTTAAGTGTTATTGCACGTAAAATACGTTTCATTATCACGGCAATAAACGAAAGTATCTGGTAAGTATGGTTAGTAAATAAACGGAATAAACTTTTTTGTCCTTTCGCGGTATTGTTCGAATGCCGTTCCATACTTGTCGGATAAATACTGATCAAGTTTTGGAATATTGTAAAAAGTAAAAAACAAAAATAAGCCTGCGGGAATGAACCATGCGTAAACATTCCTCGTCACGATGGCATAACCGATAACCCAAAGCATATCACCAAAATAATTTATGTGCATGGAATACTGGAATAAACCACGGGTGTATAACCTTCCCTTATTTGCTGGATTTTTTTCCATTGATGTCGCTGCAGTTCGGAGAAAGTATTTAAAAATGAGCCCGCAACGAAAACGGCAACACCTAAAATATCAAGGTAATCGATTGCATTAGAAGTTCTCAGAACCAGTAGGGCAAACCCGACATAATAAAGCGCAAAAGCGAATGGCACACTGATACTTTCTTCCCAGGGAATTCTCCGTTTCAGAAAATACAACATCATAAAGGTCATTCTGAGAAATACGACAACAGAAAATAAGAAAATGATAACCCGCCGAATAACCGGTGTTATGGTGTGATCGAGTCCAATTTTATACAGTATGTATTCACCGCCTTCTTGAAATAATATCCAATACGAAATGAATAGAAATACAACTTCTATACCTATGATAATTATTTTCTGTGGAATGCTTTTACTTTGTTGGCCATATAAATCCATCGCATGTTTTTGTTAAAAGGGATTTACCAGTACATCATAAAAAGATCGATTCATCAAATAACGCATATCAGGTGAGTAATCCACCATCTACCTGGAGGACCTGTCCTGAAATATAGGCGCTCATATCAGACCCAAGGAACACGCAGGCGTCAGCAACATCTTCTGGTTTGCCTCCTCTTCTTAATGGAATTCCATCGCGCCATCCCTGCACAGTTTTCTCATCAAGCTTTGCTGTCATTTCCGTTTCAATAAAACCAGGTGCTACAGCATTCGAGCGAATACCACGTGATCCCAACTCAAGGGCTACTGATTTTGTAAAACCAATTATACCGGCTTTCGATGCTGCGTAGTTTGCCTGACCTGCATTACCTTTTATTCCAACAACTGAAGTCATATTAATGATCGAACCACTTTTTTGCTTCATCATTTGTTTAGTGGCAGCCTTAACGGTATTAAAACACGATTTGAGATTCACGCCAATTACCTTGTCCCACATTTCTTCCGTCATGCGTAGCAACAGCGTATCTTGCGTAATGCCTGCATTGTTCACCAGGATATCCAATGATCCGAAATCGGCGATCACATCGTTAATCAGTTTTTCCGCCTGGGCAAAATCTGAGGCATCAGACCGGTATCCTTTTGCTTTGATTCCTTTTGCAGCAAGCTCCGCTTCCAGCGCCTGGCCTTGCTCAACGCTTGATAAATAAGTGAATGCAACATTGGCGCCTTGTTCTGCATAACGCAAAGCAATACTTCGTCCGATACCTTTAGAAGCTCCGGTAACAAGGGCATTTTTTCCTTCAAGTAATTTCATCTCTAATTGGTTTATGCGTTGCGCTGCCAGCTTGGGCACCACACCTCGCGGGTATTATTCAACGGGTTCAAAAATAGTTATTTCTTTAAAAAAACGACATTTTCAACAAAAGAAGGCCAAATTTGTTTTATTGGGTCAAGATTACAGCTTCATCATTTCTTAAATGCACATCTGCGTTTATCTTTGGCAGCGAATTATAAAATCTATACTATGTCAAAATATGATCTGATCGTAATCGGTAGTGGACCCGGCGGTTACGTAGCCGCTATCCGGGCTTCTCAACTGGGTATGAAGGTGGCTGTAGTTGAAAAAGCAGAGCTCGGTGGTATCTGCCTGAACTGGGGTTGCATTCCAACCAAAGCCCTATTAAAGAGCGCAAATGTTTTTGAATATATCAATCATGCAAACGATTATGGCGTTGAAGTAAAAGATTTCAAAGCAGATCTTCCTGGTATGGTTCAACGCAGCCGCGATGTTGCTGCCAGTAACAGTAAAGGCATCCAATTTCTTTTTAAGAAAAATAAGATCGATCATATTGCCGGCTTTGGTAAGCTCAAAAAAGGTGGCAAGGTTGAAGTGAGTGATTCGGCCGGGAAAAAAACAGATTATGAAGCCAAACACATTATCCTGGCAACAGGCGGACGGTCACGCGAATTACCAGCCCTAAAAATTGACGGAAAAAAAATTATCGGCTACCGTGAAGCAATGGTCCTTAAAGAGCAACCAAAGCGTATGCTTATTGTAGGCTCTGGTGCCATCGGTATTGAGTTTGCATATTTCTATAATACACTCGGTACAGAAGTAACGATCGTTGAATTCCTCCCCCGTATCGTTCCCGTGGAAGATGAAGAGGTTTCCAAAACGCTTGATAAAGTATTCAAGAAAAACGGTATGAAAATTATGGTCAACTCCGAAGTGACCAAAGTCGATACTTCCGGTAAGGCGTGCGTTGTAAGTGTAAAGACGCCAGATGGTGAAGTGAAAATCGAAACTGATGTGGTGTTATCTGCTGTTGGTATCGCTACAAACCTGGAAGGAATCGGATTGGAAGAAGTTGGTGTTAAAACTGAAAAAGGAAAAGTAATTGTTGATGATTACTACAAAACCAATGTTGCCGGCGTGTATGCCATCGGTGATATTGTAAAAGGTCAGGCACTTGCACACGTCGCTTCCGCGGAAGGTATTATTTGCGTTGAGAAAATTGCAGGACACCACCCTGAACCATTAAACTACAATAACATCCCCGGATGTACTTATTGCTCGCCGGAAATCGCTTCTGTCGGCTATACCGAAGAAGGTGCCCGGAAAGCAGGTTATGAAATTAAAGTAGGGAGATTTCCTTTCAGCGCATCAGGTAAGGCAAAAGCTGCCGGTGCAACCGATGGGTTTGTGAAAGTTATTTTTGATGCAAAATATGGTGAATGGTTAGGTGCTCACTTTATTGGTGCTAACGTCACAGAAATGATTGCCGAAGTTGTAACTGCGCGCAAGCTCGAAACAACAGGGCATGAGATTATTAAATCGGTGCATCCTCACCCAACGATGAGTGAGGCTGTGATGGAAGCAGCTGCAGCAGCATACGATGAGGTAATCCATCTATAGAAATATAAAACAGTCTTCGTCCTGGGTATTTGCCCAGGACTTTTTTATTCACGATAACAAAAGCGGTTGATGATAACAATTGCAAGCGCATAAATGCAGATCAGATCTTTCGAATTCAATCCTTTGCAGGAAAACACTTACGTGCTGTTTGATGACACGAAAGAATGCGTGATCATCGATCCCGGGTGTTATGACCAGCACGAAAAAGATACGCTGACTGATTTTATTGATTCAAACGCGCTTGTGGTAAAAGCGATCTGGAATACGCATTGCCATATCGATCATGTACTCGGAAATGCTTTTTTAAAATTTAAATACAAAACCCAATTGTATATCCATCCAAAAGATGAACCTGTATTGAAAGCAGTAAAAGTATATGCGCCTAACTATGGTATGGCCGCGTATCAGGAAGCGGAAGTAGATGGTTATTTCGAAGAAGGACAGACACTCACATTCGGTAATCAGGTGTTGGATGTACTTTTCGTACCCGGACATGCACCAGGCCACGTGGCCTTTTATAATAAAGCATCTAAAATGCTTATTGCCGGAGATGTACTTTTTTACAACAGCATCGGAAGAACAGATTTGCCTGGCGGAAATTATGAGACGCTTGTTCATAGTATCCATCAAAAGCTTTTTACTTTACCAGATGATGTAATTGTTTATCCTGGTCATGGTCCCGAAACTTCCATTGGATTCGAAAAGAGAACAAACCCTTTTGTCGGTCTTGGTACCTAACGATTATATGTAATTTTATCACCTTGTGAACCATCATTTCGATAATTCTACCAGCATAAATTCATCGCCTTACAATGATACGCCAGCTTCCAAATTTTCTGACCTGTTGTAATTTACTGTGCGGCTGCTTTGGAATTGTATTTCTGCTGGAAGATCGCGGTATACCAGCAGCATATTTTGTGTGGGCAGCTGGTATTTTTGATTTTTTCGATGGGTTTGTTGCCCGATTACTTAAACATTCTTCCCCCATCGGTAAAGAACTAGATTCGCTTGCCGATGTGATCAGCTTTGGTCTTTTGCCGGCATTGGTGATGTATAAAATGATCGGCGAATATTCTGCATCTGAAATACTGCCTTACATCGGATTTATGATCGCAGCTTTTTCTGCATTACGCCTGGCCATCTTTAATATTGATACACGACAAACCGATGCTTTCATCGGGCTAAACACGCCGGCAAATACTTTTTTTATTACAGCCTTACCATTGCTTCCCGCCTCAGTAGGAATATGGTTGTTTCAGGATTGGGTTCTGATCGCCATCACGGTAGTTTTCTCCTTACTACTCGTATCACCCATTCATTTTTTCTCCTTCAAGTTCAAGAACTTTACCTGGAATGATAACAAATTGCGGTTTACTTTTCTGTTGTTATCCGTATTACTCCTGATTGGGCTACAAACGACAGCTATTCCGCTCATCATACTATTGTATATCGGACTGTCGTTAGCTGGTCGGGCGTTTGCCAAATAAGCATTAACTTTCGGGGTTAATTCAACAAAACTTTGATTCCAGGCAGAATTTTAACCATTATCTTTGTATTGTCGCAGGCAGCATGGGCCGCTTATGGACAATCTTCGGTTTTAAACACCGGAACATGGTATAAATTTTCTGTTGAACAACACGGCGTTTTCAAGATCACCTACGATCAGTTGAAAAAAATCGGTGTAAAACCGGGTGATCTAAATCCCAAAAACATCAAAATATTTGGTCTTGAAGGGGGCATGTTGCCTCAGGCCAACGTTTCGTCCGTACCATCAGCTCTGGTGGAGCTTGCCATCACCGTAACCGGAGAAGATGATGGTGTCTTCCATAAACAGGATCAGATATTATTTTATGCACAGGGGCCGGATAAAATTTACTTTAACACTGAGGAGGAAATTTTTAATTATGAATCAAACCTGTACAGCGATAAAAGCTATTATTTTTTGACGATCTCTGATTCACCAGGTAAACGTATGGCCATAGCCGATGCCGGTGAAGGCGGAGCACCCGTTAATACATTTGATGATTATGCATATCATGAGTTAGACGCAGTAAACATTTTACATTCCGGCCGTGAATGGTACGGAGAATATTTCTTCTTAACCACAGACTATACTTTCGACATCGAGGTTGGGGATATCGTACCTGATTCACCGATCCGGTTCATCTCTGATGTGGTTAGCCAATCATTCAGCACAACATCCATGCAGATTTACCTGAATGGTAATCTCGCCGGTGAGCAGATATTGCCAACCATCATCAATTCGACCTACGCGCCGAAAGGCGTTCATAAACAAGATTTATTTTTACTCAACTCCAATTCAGTACAAGCTTCAGAAAGGAATACACAGGAGATCACGTATAGTTTTCAGCGCGCCTCCAGTGGCTCATCCAAAGCGTACCTGGATTTCTTTCTACTTTGTTTTAAACGTCAGCTCAGGTTGTATGACACACCAACGCTTTTTCGCAGTGCGATAAGCATTGGAAACACCACTTCGCGTTATACCATTACCCAAGCCACTTCCAATATTGGGGTATGGAACATCACGAATCCGTATGAACCGATTAAGCAGCAACTGAACCAGGAAGGAAACACCGTTGCATTTACATCAAACAATAATGGGGCTTTATATGAGTTTGTTGTGTTTGGCAGTAACATACCCGGCGCCACTTTTGAAGGTAAAGTTAAAAACCAGAATCTGCACGGCCTGAATACGCCACACATGGTGATCGTTACTCATCCGGATTTTATGTCAGAAGCATTACGCCTTGCCAACCACCGAATCGGCAACGGAGTGCCTACTGCTGTAGTAACGCCTCAGGAAATCTACAATGAGTTTTCTTCCGGAAGACAAGACGTTACAGCCATCCGGAATTTTGCCAGACACTTACATGAAAGGAATCCCTCGATGCTAAAAGCATTCCTGTTCTTTGGTAAGTGTTCATACGACTACAAAAACCGCATTGAAGGAAATACGAATTTTGTTCCGTCCTATGAGTCACGGAATTCGCTTAGCCCGCTGGAAACCTATTCATCAGACGATTATTATGGTTTCCTTGAAGATGATGAAGGAACCTGGACGGAGGGATCAATGGCACAAAATCATTCGCTCGACATTGGCGTAGGACGACTTCCTGTAAAGTCGGAAGCTGAAGCAAAAACAATGGTCAACAAAATCATCGCGTATGAAGAAAACATAAAAATGTCGGGGCGTTGGCGAAAGGATATTGTTTTTGTGGCAGATGATGGAAGCGACAGCGATGGCTTCACTACTATACATCAGAGTCAGGCCAATGCCATGGCGGAAAATATAGAAACCTCACATCCGGAATTCAACACACGGAAAATTTTCCTGGGAACTTATCCTAAAACAGTAACACCAACGGGTGAAGAAATTCCCGAAGCAAGTGAAGATCTCATGGAGGAATTCGATAACGCCGTTATCATCAACTACACCGGTCATGGTTCTGAAGCTGTGCTCGCAGATGAAGATATTGTTACACCAAAATGGATTGCGGCGCTACGGAATAAAGTATATCCTTTTTTGGTTACAGCAACATGTGAGTTCGGAAGACAGGACGATCCGCGACTTGTATCAGGCGCTGAAGAAACGCTGCTAAAAGCAGATGGTGGTGCCATCGGTTTAGTTACCACAGCACGACCAGTAAATTCGAGTACGAACTTCTTTTTGAATCTGGCATTTTACGAAGCGCTTTTCGAAAAAGAATCAGACTTCTATCTGCCCTTGGGAGAAATCTTTAAACGCACAAAAAATAACAGTACAAGCGGTGTCTCGAACAGAAATTTTTCTTTACTGGGTGATCCGATGATGCGACTGGCGCTTCCTCCACTGCATGTTTCAATCGGGGAAATTCAAACAGCAGATGGCTCCGATATTTTAAAAGCACTTTCACGGGTTGTTGTTGAAGGGCAGGTTGAAGATGCGACAGGCGGTATGATCAACACATTCAATGGAACGCTCGAAGCAACCCTTTTTGATAAACGAACGGAATTCCAAACAATCGGAAAAAACGATCCGTCGTTTCAGTTTGAAGCATGGTTTAATCCGCTTTTCAGAGGAAAGGCAAAAGTAACTGACGGAAAATTTCAGTTCGAATTTATTCTCCCAAAGAATATCGCCTATGAAGTGGGTGCCGGGAAACTCAGTTTATATGCAGTCGATCCTGAATCAAATCAGGATGCGACCGGTGCGACGAGTACTTTCCAGATCGGCGGAAGCGAGGTTAACACACCAACGGATAATAATGCGCCACGACTAGAGGCGTACATGGGTGACACTACGTTCATTGATGGCGGCCTTGTAAGTCCAAATTCTTTACTGGTGGTGCGCCTCGAAGATGAAAATGGAATCAACATTTCTAACTATGGGATTGGCAATATCATGACTGCCATGCTGGATGATGATGCGTCGGTATATCTGCTCAACGCTTACTACGTGGCTGATGAAAACGACTTCACCAAAGGATGGGTTCACTTACCGCTATATAATCTTCCACCGGGAAAACATACCATTACCGTGAAAGCCTGGGATACACATAATAATCCCGGACAGGCAACAGTGAATTTTAAAGTGGGTGAAGGAACTGACCTGCAGATTGCTTCTTTTGGTAATTTCCCAAATCCATTTCAAGACCAGACCACCCTCTTTTTCACCCATAATCGTCCGGGGGAAGATTTGGAAGCACGTGTTATTTTGCTTGATATGACAGGAAAGCAGTTAAAAAACCTTGAATTTTCAATTCCGTCAAGTGCTTACCAGGTAAATGTTTCAGTTTCCGAGACAGTTACTACCTTCGGGAAAAAACTTCCTCCGGGTATATACTTTGCCCGCCTGGCGGTTCGTTCCTTATCCGATGGTTCTAAAAGTGAGCGTGTCACAAAACTTATTGTGGTGAATTGATTATCTTTAAACCTTTGAAAAAATACTTGATGAAACTCCGCGCAGTTCCCTTTTTTATTTTAGCCGTTGTAAGTTTAAAAAACACATACGCTCAAACTGATCCGTCTGATTTACTTGGTCAGGATAACGCCATTACGACGGCAGTACCTTTTCTGGCCATCTCACCAGATGCACGTCATGCGGCGCTTGGAGACGCCGGTGTGGCAACATCTCCCGATGCAAACGCTGCTTACTGGAACGCCGGTAAACTCGTTTTTATTGACAAAAAATATGGCGGCAGCTTTTCTTATACTCCGTGGCTGGGAAAAATCATTAACGACATGTCGGTCTCGTATCTGTCGGGATTTTATAAGCTTACACGTGAACAGGCCATCGGGTTAGCGATTAAATATTTTGACCTTGGCGAAATAAGCTTCACAGACACACAGGGTTTCAGCCTCGGCGACTTTAATCCACGTGAGTTCGCTTTTGATTTAACATACTCACGACTGCTCACAGAAGAGTTCAGCATTGGTGGAACGGGGCGTTACATCTATTCGAACCTCACCGGCGCTTTTTCAGGTATTGATGCGCAAGCCGGACACAGTGTAGCCGTTGATCTTGGTGTCTATTATACAAAACAATTGAAGAAGAGTGCTCATAATTCCACACTCTCCTTCGGCGCAACCATTACAAACATTGGTGCTAAGATTTCTTATACCAATGCGGAAAATGAAGACTTTCTTCCTACCAATCTTCGGTTGGGATCTGCCTATACCACCGAACTGGATCCTTACAATACAATTACCTTCACATTAGATTTCAATAAATTGCTGGTACCGTCTCCTCCGGTTTATGATGAAGACGGCAACATCGCTTACGGAAAAGATCCAGATCGTAGTATATTAAGCGCTATGTTTGGTTCATTCGGTGATGCGCCCAACGGTGGAAGCGAAGAATTAAAGGAAGTGATGACCTCGGCGGGAATAGAATATTGGTATAATAAAACCTTTGCGGGAAGACTGGGGTATTTCAACGAAGCGAGAACAAAAGGAAACCGGAAATACATGACACTTGGTGTGGGCTTTCGGAAAAATAATTTTGGTTTGGATGTAGCCTATCTTGTCCCTACTAACAAACGTGAACATCCACTTGCAGAAACTCTTCGATTCACCCTGCTCTTTCAGATCAGAGAATCGTCGTTGGATCTCGAAGAATCCGTGACTGATTAATATGCTGGACAGAACCGTTGCTCCTGCTTTTATTCGAAGCACTCGTTTTGATTTAATTCAACCGGAAAAAATAACACTACCTAATGGGGTGGATACCTTCTTTATTTCAGGAGGCCAGCAGGATGTAATCAAAATCGAACTAATCTTTAATGGGGGACGCTGGTTCGAAAAAATATGGGGCGCAGCAAACTTCACAGGTAATCTTTTATTAAAGGGAACGCGAACGAAACAAAGTACAGAAGTAGCCAATATCTTCGATCTTTACGGTGCGCATGTTGAAATCAATCCAGGGCTGGATGTAATTTCAGTTTCACTTTATTCATTGAATAAATACCTTACGCCTGCACTCGCTTTGTTGCAGGAAGTATTAACGGAATCAGTCTTCCCTGAAAAGGAACTTGAACAAGCCAGGTCAATTTACCTGCAAAACCTTAAGGTAAATCAGGAAAAAACCAGTTTCCTCGCGTCACAGCAGTTTCGTAAGCAGGTATTTGGAGATGGTCACGCCTATGGAAAAGAACTTGAAGCTGCTGATGTGAATGCGTTAACACGTGAAGCGTTGGTTAATCATTTTGAACATTGCTTTGGCGACGTATTCATTCTTGTTTCCGGAAAAATTGAAGCCGCAGGTAAAGATCTTATCATCAACACATTTTCTACGCTACCCTTTAATCCGGTAAAATCACCATCGTTTGCCAAACCTGTTGATCAGCCGGTACGCTCATTGGTTGAAAAAGAAGGCAGCATGCAATCTTCTGTAAGGATCGGAAAACGTTTTATCGGACGCACTCATCCGGATTACGTTGATGTGTTGTTGCTGAACCACATTCTGGGTGGATATTTCGGTTCACGTTTAATGAAAAACATACGAGAAGACAAGGGACTCTCCTATGGCATTTATTCCTCGATTCACGCTTTGCGGAATGATAGCTACGTTGTTATTGGTGCTGATGTCAATAAGGAAAATCTGGATCTTACGTTTGACGAGATCAGAAAAGAATTTACGCGTTTACGTCAGGAAAAAATTAAGGATGATGAACTGGATACCGCGCGAAACCATTTCATTGGAAGTTTACAGGCAGAATTGAGTACGCCTTTTGCGCATGCTGATAAAATTAAGAACATCCTGCTGTACCAATTGCCGGACTCGTATTATCAAACCATGATTCATCGCCTTGATACAATCCACGCTGAAGACCTGATGCAAGCCGCGGATCAATATTTTGCTGCAGACAGTTTTTATGAGATAGCCGTTGGTTAAGGTTTCGTGACGCGATCTACGCCAAGCCCGACAGAAATAATCCCTTCCAGTGTATCCGTGCGCATGAACTGCTCAAATCTTATCCGGTAAGCCCCGGCTTTCGTAAACTTGTGATTTTTTAAAACAGGCAATTGATGATCATACAAATCGCCAAGTCCACTCTTGCCTAGTGGCTTTCCTGTTTTTTCTTCGAACAAAAAATCATTCAATAAGCTTTCTTGCAATTCATTACCAAGGGTATCCTGTAGGGAAGATTTTATAAAGATACGGGAGTAGGGATACCGCGTGGAATTCCTGATGTTACAAAATACATTGTATCGTTGTGTTGTGTCCTCAATGCTGAACGTGAATTGAGGCACTTTATTCGTTAACCAATAGCGATCTTCAAAATCAACGTAGGCATGATACACTCTTTCCTGATTACAGGCCGAAACAACTACTGTTAACATCAGAAGCAGGAATATACCTCTCATTTTTTTGGACCAGGTTTAGGGTTACGATTATCCGGCCTCCGGTTTCTGTTATCCGGTTTTTGATTTCTATTGTCTGGACGATTATTCCGGTTGCCACCACTCTTCGGATTCTGGTTTTCATTTCTCGGTGGCTGACCCTCTGATTTTGGTTTATTTTCGCCGCCTTCGGATTGAGGGCGTTTCTTTTTCTTCCGCTTGGTCTTATTCCGGAATTTTTTATCCATCCGATCAAGATCACTGTTCAACGGTTCCGTTGCTAATCTTTCTTCCACCTGATCAATATCGAGACTGGCAGGTTTTTTACCTTCTCTGTTTAATTTCAAAATGTGGTTGACACGCTCTATATTGAGCGGATACCAGGTGTTTTCCTGATAAAATCCAAACCACATGATTTTTCTGAAGATGTCGGTCTTTTGGAGCGTTGCCTCTCCTTTTTCTGTAAGCAAAGGTCCCTCTATCTTTGGAATATCTTCAAGCGCTTCCATGTAGGTTTCAAGCTCATAGTTCAGGCAACATTTCAATCGCCCGCACTGGCCAGACAACTTGCTTGGATTCAACGACAAGTTCTGATAACGTGCTGCACTGGTTGCGACGTTTTTAAAATCACTCAACCAGGTAGCGCAACACAATTCCCGACCACATACACCTATGCCTCCCAATCTGCCGGCCTCCTGTCGCAAACTGATCTGTCGCATCTCTACACGAATCTTAAATTCGCCAGCGAGCAATTTTATTAATTCACGAAAATCGACACGATCATCTGCAGAGTAAAAAAAAGTGGCCTTAATATTATCCGCCTGGTATTCGACGTCTGAAAGTTTCATATCCAATTTCAGATCACGAATAATTTCGCGAGTACGATACAGTGTTGGTAACTCGCGTTTCTTTACTTCTTCAAATTTGTCTAAATCTTTCTGGTGTGCTATCCGATAGATTTTTTTGATCTCACCATCGTTGGCTACCTTCTTCTTTTGCATTTGCAAACGCACCAATTCACCTTGTAACGAAACATAACCTATATGATGACCGTTCGGAACTTCAACTACAACGGCATCTCCCGTTGTTAATGGTAGTCGTTCCGAATTTCTATAAAACTCTTTACGTCCATTTTTGAATCGTACTTCAGCAACATTAAAAGTATCTTCCGCTGGCATATCCATATTGGAAAGCCAGTCGAATACATTCATTTTATTACAGCCACCTGTCTCGCAGGCGCCGTTGTTATTACATCCGGCAACTTTACCACCTTTGGTGGTTCCACATGCGCAACCCATCGCTCTATCCTTTATAATTTAACAAATCTTCACCTATATCTTTCCTGTGAAAAAACGCTTCCCAGGAAATTCCGGCTGCTACCTTGTATGCATTGACACGCGCTTCTGCAAGTGTAGATCCCTTTCCGGTTACAGCAAGTACACGTCCGCCATCCGATACAACCGTATTATTAAAATTTTTAGTCCCTGCATGAAACACCAAATCGTTTTGATGTTGTTCCAACCCTTCGATCACTTTTCCTTTCTGAAATTCACCTGGGTATCCTCCGGAAACCAGCACTATTGTAACAGCGTGATCACGGTCAACGTCAATGTGCTTTCCTTTCAGTTCTCCTTTTGCCGTGGCTTCCAGCAGATCGACCAGATCACTTGTAATCCTTGGTATTACTGCCTGTGTTTCCGGATCGCCCATTCGCGCATTGTATTCAATAACATAGGGCGTACCTCCAACGTTCATCAGCCCAACAAATATAAACCCCTTGTAATTGATCTGTTCTTTATGAAGACCTGCAATCGTGGGTTTTACCACCAACTCTTCAACGCGCTTCATAAAATCAGCATTGGCAAATACAACCGGTGATACGGCACCCATTCCACCTGTGTTTGGCCCGGTATCGCCATCACCAATCCGCTTATAGTCTTTAGCTTCTGGCAAGATAACATAATCTTTCCCATCAGTAAGCACAAATACAGAAAGTTCAATACCACTTAAAAACTCTTCAATAAGAACCTTGGCACCCGCTTCACCAAATTTTTTGTTAACGAGCATATCCTCAATGGCTGCTTTTGCCTCTCCTTGACTGAGGCTGATGATAACGCCTTTTCCGGCGGCCAATCCATCTGCTTTTATAACGATAGGTGCTTTGCATGTTTCGATATAAGCAAACGCACGATCCAGTTCTGCGACGTTGAAGGTTTGTGCCTTAGCTGTCGGAATATTATGACGAAGCATAAATTGTTTGGAGAAGTCTTTACTCCCTTCCAATTGGGCACCTGCGCGATCAGGACCGACAAACAGAATATGATTGAGCGTTGGATCTGCTTCGAAAAAATCACGTATACCCTTTACCAGCGGCGCTTCCGGACCAACGATGACCATGCCGACTTTATTATCCACGCAGAAAGAACCAAGACCGGTAAAATCATCCATAGCGATCGCTACATTTTCTCCTACCAGGGCGGTCCCGGCATTACCCGGGGCAATAAACAGTCCTTCGCAGCGCGGGCTTTGTTTCAATTTCCAGGCGAGCGCATGCTCCCTTCCTCCATTGCCAATGAGCAGTATATTCATCGATGTTATTTCAGGGTTGAACCCCAAAGATAACCGGCAAATCCGTTAAATAAAATGTGTTATTAGCTGTTTCCAAGTCTAAGCCTTTTCGAAAGCTTCATGCTGCAGGCCTCAAGCTGCAAGGCGATTGGCGATACTTATCGGTTGTTGAATAGCTGCGAGCTATGAGCTTCGAGCTGTGAGTTTGTTGATCGTAGCCTATGTATCTTCAATTACACACAGCGCAAAGCAGCAGCATTGAGCAAAGGCTAAAGCGCATTCCTTTAGTAGATCAAGTCATCCATGCGTTTCTTGATTTTTTCAGGCTCCGTTCTCCGAGAACGACGTAATGAAGAAACGCAATCAACTTAAGAATTTTCTCTCATCCTAAAGAAACCCGTCTAAGGCATTATCGAAAACTTACAAGTTTTTCGAAAACCAACCTCAAACTTCAAACGTCAAACTTCAAACAATGTCGCAAAACGTTTCGTTATCGAAATCCAACCTTGAACTTTGAACCTCAAACCTTGAACTCTGCTAATTGGCATACTCACTCATGAACTTGATACGCATTAACCGGATTTCTTCTTCGGAATAATCAGAGATCGATGCTTCCGCAAGGGCTGCCTCCAGGCTATCGGTTTCTGCATTCATGAAGTAATCGTGAATGTCGTCTTGTTTATGTCCGTCGAGTACCTGATCGATGTAGTAATTCAGGTTAAGTTTCGTTCCGGAGTAGCAGATGTTTTCAATCTCCGTTAACATATCTTCGAACGACAGGTTAATGGTTTCTGCAATTTCCTCGAGGTCTACTTTGCGGTCTATCTGCTGAATGATGAAGATCTTCGTTTTTGATTTGTTCACCGAAGATTTTACAATAACATCATTGGCTGTTTCAATATCGTTCTCTTCAACATACTGCTGGATAACCTGTAGGAATTCGCGGCCGAATTTATTTACCTTACCCATACCCACACCGTTGACCTGTGCCAGGTCATCCTTGGTTGTAGGATAGGTCGTGGCCATTTCTTCAAGAGACGGATCCTGGAAGATCACATATGGCGGAAGGTCTTTTTCCTTTGCAATTTTCTTCCGGAGTACTTTTAATATTTCAAAAAGCCGGGCATCGTATGCTTTGGCATTAACCGGTACACGCTCAGCGGATTCTTCTTCCTCTTCAGGTTCAGTTGTGAAATCGTGATCACGGGCCAGCTCAACCGTATGGGGGTTTTCAAGAAAATCAATACCTTTTTTAGTCAGCTTCAGCGCGCCGATGTTATCGATATCTTTTTCAAGATACTGATAAATCAGCGCCTGGCGAATTACTGATTTCCAGTAATCGACATCTTCATCGCCACCCTTTCCATATACATCAAGTTCAAAATGACTGTAACTCTTCACATATTCATCTTCGACACCACGAATAACGTTCACAAGATGATTTAACCCGAAGCGTTCGTTTGTCTGCTGTGTTGCCTGAAGTACAAGTGCTACCGCTTCTGTTCCATCGAAACGTTCCCGTGGATGAACACAGTTGTCGCACATGCCGCAGTTTTCTTGCGTATACTCTTCACCAAAATAATGCAGGAGTTGTCTTCTTCTGCACACAGGTGATTCGGCATAGAATTCCATTTCCTGCAAGAGAATGCGTGCGTTCTCCCGCTCCTGCACCGGCTTATCTTTATTGAACTTTTCGAGTTTACTCAAATCGTTGTGGCTATAGAACATCAGACACAGCCCTTCCAGTCCGTCGCGACCGCCACGACCCGTTTCCTGATAATATCCTTCAAGCGATTTTGGCACATCATAATGCACAACAAAGCGCACATCCGGTTTATCGATACCCATACCGAATGCAATAGTGGCTACAATGATGTCTACTTCTTCGTTGAGGAAGTCATCCTGGTTTTTCATCCGTACATCAGGGTCCAACCCAGCGTGATAAGGCGCGGCCTTAAACCCATTAATGTTGATCAGGTTTGCGATCTCCTCTACCTTTTTACGGCTGAGGCAATAAATGATACCGGACTTACCTTTGTGTTCTTTTAGGAATTTGATCAGTTGCTTCTTCGTCTCCTTCTTAGGACGAACCTCATAATAGAGGTTTTTACGGTTGAAAGAAGAGACGAATACATCGGCTTCTTCCATTTGTAAATTTTTCTGGATATCGATCTGTACCTTCGGTGTAGCGGTCGCGGTAAGGGCGATCACCGGCATACTGCCGAGGTTGTGGATCATGGATTTAATGCGCCGGTACTCCGGACGGAAATCGTGACCCCATTCGGATATACAGTGTGCTTCGTCTATGGCGACAAAAGAAACGTTGACTTTCTTCAGAAACTCAATGGTCTCTTCTTTATTTAAAGACTCCGGAGCCACGTAAAGCAGTTTTACGACACCGTTCATACAGTCCTTCTTAAGTCGCGTGATCTCTCCTTTACTTAACGTAGAATTGAGGAACCTGGCATTAACGCCGTAAGCGTTCATCTGGTCAACCTGGTTTTTCATTAAAGCAATGAGCGGCGATATCACAATGGCTAAACCATCGCGCATCATGGCCGGTAGCTGGTAGCACAATGACTTTCCTGCACCCGTAGGCATGATCACAAACGTATTCTTTCCATTCAGTAAATTCCTGATGATTTTTTCCTGATTACCACGGAATTGACTATAACCGAATATCTCTTTTAAACTCTCTTTAAGAGCATCTTTCTCTTCTACCAACATCTTTGTTATGATAAAATCGTAATTATGTATCTTTGTTCAGCAAGCAAAGCTAACTTTCAAAAGGCATTGAATTTAGTAAAAAATATTAAAAACATTGCACGTCAAGTTCTATTAAATGAATCCCGTGCAATTGAAAATCTCACCAATTTTATCGATGATAATTTTGAAGCATGTGTCAACGCAATTTATTCTGCGAAAGGTCGTGTTGTCATTACAGGCGTTGGCAAAAGTGCGATTATCGCAAATAAAATTGTTGCTACCCTAAACTCCACCGGGACGCCTTCTTTGTTCATGCATGCAGCCGATGCTATTCACGGCGACCTTGGTATGATTCAAAAAGAAGATATTGTGATCTGTATTTCTAAAAGTGGTAACACACCAGAAATAAAAGTTCTTGTCCCGTTACTCAAACGCAGAGGTTCAAAGCTTGTTGCACTGATCAGCAATACAAATTCATATTTGTCGCAGCAAGCTGATTTCGTATTAAATGCAACGATTGCGGAAGAAGCTTGTCCACACAATCTTGCACCTACCACCAGCACTACAGCGCATCTTGCATTAGGAGACGCACTGGCCGTATGTTTATTGGAATTGCGTAATTTTTCTTCTCAGGACTTTGCAGAGTATCATCCGGGTGGGGCATTGGGAAAACAACTTTATCTAAAAGTATCGGATATTTATACACACAATGAACTGCCCATGGTGTTTCCGGATACTTCCGTACACGATTCCATTCTGGAAATTTCTGGCAAAAGACTGGGTTGTACGGCGGTTGTTGATAACGCACAGCGTTTGCTTGGCGTTATTACAGATGGTGACCTGAGGCGGATGCTCCAGAAAAATTCAGATATCTCGAAGTTAAAAGCTGCCGATATAATGACGACTTCCCCGAAAAGAATTGAAAAAGATGAATATGCGGTAAAAGCCTTACATCTCATGCAAAACAACAATATTACTCAACTGGTGGTAATGGACGGGGAAAAACTGATCGGGTTTGTTCATCTGCATGATCTTTTAAAGGAAGGTATTGTCTGAAAAGCACGTAAAAACTTTTAATTAATAAGGCGAACCACGTCTTTTGCAAAACGTCATACGTCTTAATACGAAATGAATAAAAATTTATATGTAGTCTTAATGGCCGGTGGTGTTGGAGTACGCTTCTGGCCTTACAGCAGAAACTCAAAACCAAAACAATTTCTTGATGTTCTGGGCACCGGTAAAACCTTACTTCAATCTACCTTCGACCGATTTCTTCCTATTTGTCCGGCAGAAAATATTTTTGTGGTAACACACGAAGAACATGCCTCACTGGTAAAGGAACAACTTCCTGCGATCAATGAATCACAAATTCTGGCGGAGCCGATGCGAAAGAACACAGCTGCCTGCATAGGGTATGCGACGTACCGCATTGCACAAGATAATCCGGATGCGGTTATTGTTGTGTCGCCTTCTGATCACCTCATTCTGAAGGAGACTGAATTTCATGAGGTTATTAAAAAGGCTGCCGATCAGGCCAAAAGCCAGGATAAATTAATCACCCTTGGCATTACACCTTCAAGACCGGAAACCGGATATGGATACATTCAATACCATACCGAAAAAACCTTTGCTAAAAAAGTAAAAACGTTCACAGAAAAACCGGAACTGTCACTGGCCAAAAAGTTTTTGGAAAGCGGTGATTTTGTATGGAACTCTGGCATTTTTATCTGGGGGGTTCAGGCTATCCTGAAGGAGATGCGTCAACATCTTCCTGAAATGAGCGAAGTGTTCGATGATATCCGATCAAAGCTTGGTACACCTGGTGAAAAAGATGCCATCCTCACAGCTTATGCGCAGTGCAAAAATATCTCCATCGATTATGGTATAATGGAAAAGGCCGATAATGTTTACGTATGTCTTGGAAATTTCACCTGGTCTGATCTCGGTTCATGGGCCTCCATCCATGAGATATCGGCCAAAGATGAAAATAACAATGTGATCAATGCCAATGCGCTGACATATGAAACCCGTAACTGTATTGTAAAAGGATCGGCAGATAAGTTGATCGTTACCCAGGGATTGAATGGTTACCTTATTGGTGAATTTGGAAATGTGATCATTGTTTGTGAAAAAGATAAAGAAGAACAATTCAGACGATTTGTTAACGATGTGAAAGCCCGGCCGAACTCAACAGACTTTATCTGATTGCTCCGATAACGGAGGTCGGCAGTAGTATTTCTGCCGGTCATGCTATGCTGCTTCACGATTTTGTTTAATTATGTTCCCTTTTCATTTTTTGGTAAGCACATTTTTATGATTGCATTTTTAAAAGGCAGAATGGTTCACCGCGACCCGACCCACGTGATCATCGACGTGAATGGTGTTGGCTACCTTGTTCATATTTCACTTCAAACGTTCGCTGATATTAAAGAACAGGAAAACATTATGCTCTATACGCACCTGAGCATTCGGGAAGACGCCCATGTCCTATTCGGGTTCAGCCATGAATCCGAAAAAAAGCTCTTTCAGCAACTTGTATCTGTAAACGGTGTCGGACCAAGTACAGCTATCGTGATGCTTTCCTATATGAACAGTAATGAACTGAAGTCAGCAATCGTTCGGGAAGATGCAGCTTCTCTTCAGGCTATAAAAGGAATAGGCGGAAAAACCGCACAACGTGTAATCATTGAACTTCGCGATAAACTTAAAAAAGAAAGCTGGGATGAAAGTCAACCCGTGATTTCCAATGGCGTTCACAATACAATCAGGAAAGAGGCGTTATCTGCATTGCTAACACTGGGCTTGCCCAAAACAGTTGCGGAGAAAAGTGTTAATGCTGTTCTTAAAAAATCGGGAAATACTATTACCTTAGAAGATTTGGTGAAGCAGGCTTTGAAAAATGCCTAAGATGTTTAATTCAATGGTTCTGAAACTGGATATCAACAACAATTTATTAGCAGATTCAGGATAACAATCGGTTAATTTGGAAAATTAAATTACAGGTTTACGTTTGGCGCTCTCTATACCGAAGAAGAAGTTTGTACTTGCGTTTGCGCTTGGCCAAAGAGTTGTTCTGGGGATCATGCTGATCGCGGTCCCTCGGCTCGCTTTTGCCCAACAACCAGATACTGTCCAAACGTCACCCGGAGACACTACTCAAAACCGTCCTTACACACCTTCACGTAAGCCAACTTTCAAACCGGCCGATCGGTACGGTGATCCGTTTTCAAATTCTACAAACGAATCTCCCCTATATCTAAAAGATCCCGCCCAGATGAAACTCGATGTCGAGATCGACACGTCTGGAAATTATACCATTTATGAAAAGATTGGCGATTTAAACTACAGGCCGACATCCAGCATGTCGCTGGAAGAATTTAAACAATACCAGGACCGACAGATATTGAGAGAATATTGGCAGTCAAGAGCTCGCGCTCAGGATGGCGAAAGCGCGGTATCCGGACGAAGTCTTATCCCGAAAATTTTTATCAGTCCCGTTCTCGACCGCATCTTTGGTGGAAGTTATGTTGAACTGGTGCCACGCGGATTTGTAACACTTGATTTCGGCGGATCATTCCAAAAAATTAACAACCCTTCCATCCCCATACGGCAACAACGCAATGGCGGATTTGAATTCGACCAGCAAATCAACATGAGTGTGGTTGGTAAAGTGGGCGAAAAACTCGCCATCACAGCAAACTTCGATAACAATAACTCCTTCGACTTTCAGAACAATATGAAAGTGGAGTATACCGGATTCAAGGAAGATATTCTTCAAAAGCTTGAAATTGGTAACGTAAGTTTACCGCTGAATAACACACTTATCCAGGGATCACAAAACCTCTTTGGTATCAAAGCCCAATTGCAGTTTGGTAAGCTCAATGTTACCACCATCGCCACAACGCAACGGGGTAAAACTTCATCCAT
>Ga0196965_1000362_pt1 | contig 29717 bp, 30 predicted proteins | sample S1_20metaG_FD_148668 | JGI IMG/M metagenome (GOLD analysis project Ga0196965, IMG submission 148668) | Soil microbial communities from Anza Borrego desert, Southern California, United States - S1_20 | ecosystem: Environmental > Terrestrial > Soil > Desert | place: USA: California | collected...
GGGAAAATCACGCGCGGGTCGACTGGGCGATCGTCGTCGCGTTGGGGGGCGTGCAGGTCCGGATCCGGGCGTCCGACGTCCCGCTCGCCGCCGAGCTGCTCGGGTCCGTAGATCCGCGGCCCTGGCGGGGGCCGGTCTTCGCGCCCTCCCGCGCGGTCGACATCGCCCTGATGCTGCTGCTGTTCATCGTCGGGATGGGGACGCCGCCGCCGGCGCGGATCCCGGCCACCTACTTCATCGCACCGCGCCATTCGCTCGCCAGCAAGGCGAAATAATCGTCGTCGACCCATTCGCCGCCGCACCAGAAGCTCTGGATGAAATGGCCCTCGTGGCGAAAGCCGAGAGCGCGCAGCACCGCTTTCGACGCCTCGTTCGGAGCGGCGGCGACCCCGACGAAGCGGTGGATGCCGTGCGCCTCGATCAGATGGTCGATGATCGTCGCGACCGCCTCTCTGGCATAGCCGCGGCGATGGAAGGCGGGGTGGATGCGATAGCCAACCTCGACCTGGTGCTCGCCGGGCACGTTGAAGCCGATGCCGATATCGCCGACCATGGCGCCGTCCTCGCGCCGCTCGACGATATACTGGTACCAGCTGTGGTCGGGCCCGCTGTCGCCCGGCTGCTTGGTCTGCATGTCCTCGACCATCTGGCGGACGAAGCCGGGGCGGTCCTCGCGGTGGGGCGTCCAGCGGCTCATCTCGGGATCGCACCAGCTTTCGACCAGGGCGTCGAGATCTTCGTAGCGCGCGCGACGGAGCAGCAGGCGGGGGCCGCTCGCGAAGATCATGGTCCATCCTCCAGGCAGAGCAATTCTTCGCGAACCTTTTCAATGGGATGTGCGGCAGCTCTCGCACGGCTTGCGCGCAGCCTGGGATAGCCCGCTTCCGCCTCCGCGATCAGTTCCCTGACGAAGCTGCCCGAGCGGACCTCGCGCAGGATGCGGCGCATCTCGGTGCGGGTGTCGGCGGTGACGATGCGGCCGCCGCCCTTCAGCGCGCCGAACTCGGCGGTGTTGCTGATCGCCTCGCGCATCGCGGCTATGCCGCGCGCGTAAATGAGATCGGCTATCAGCTTCACTTCCGTAAGGCATTCGAAATACGCGACTTCCGGAGAGAAGCCGGCCTCGACGAGAGTCTCGAACCCGGCATGGATCAGCTCCGGGATGGCGCCCCAGAGCACGGCCTGCTCGTTGAACAGATCGGCTTCGCATTCCTCGGCGAAGCTGGTCTTGAGGATGCCTGCCCGGCCGCTGCCGATCGCGAAAGCGTAAGAGAGAGCAAGGCGCTCCGCCTCGCCGCTCGCATCCTGCGCGACGCCGCAGAGCGCGATCAGGCCGCGGCCGCGAAGATATTCGTCGCGCAGCGCCGTGCCCGGCCCCTTGGGCGCGACCAGCACGACGTCGAGGTCGGGCCGCGGCGCTATCAGCCCGAAATGCACGTTCAGGCCGTGCGAGAACAGCAGGGCGGCTTGGGGCCGAAGGCGCGGCGCGACCTCCTCTCCGTAGATCCTCGCCTGGTCTTCGTCGGCGGCGAGCATGGCGACGAGGTCGGCGTCGGCCGCGGCCTCGGCTGCCGTCATGACGTCGAAACCGTCCTCCGCCGCGCGGGCGCGGCTGGCCGAGCCCTGCGCGAGGGCCACCGCGACCGAGACGCCGCTGTCCCTGAGGTTCAGCGCCTGGGCGCGGCCCTGATTGCCGTAGCCGATCACGGCGACGCGGCGGCTCCGGATCAGCGCCGGATCGGCATCCTCGTCACGAAAGACGCGCATCGAATTTCGCTAGGGCATGTTTGAGGCCGCGTCCATCGAGCGGCGCCTCGAAGCGCGGCCATTCGGGCGGCGGCTGGCGGCGGAACCAGGTATATTGCCGCTTCGCATATTGCCGCGTCGCGATGCGCCCGCGCGCCAGCGCCTCCTCCCGCGATATCTCTCCCCGCAGCCAGCCGCCGATCTCAGCCACGCCGATGGCGCGCATCACCGGCAGCGCCGCGTCCAGATTTCGCGCGAGAAGCGAACGAATCTCGTCAATGCCTTCATCGGACATCATTTTCTCGAAGCGCTCGTCGCAGCGCGCCACCAGCCAGTCGCGCGGGGGCAGCAGCAGGAGCGGGATTAGCCTTACGCGGCCGCCGATGCCGCCCGAGCGCTGCCTCTGCCATTCGGAGAGCGGCCGCCCCGTCGAGCGCACCACTTCGAGCGCCCGCGCGACCCTGGAGACGTCGGCCGGTCGGAGGCGGGCGGAAGGGTCCTCCCGACCCAGGGCGAACGCGGCCTCCGCACCGGGGAGCGCTCGCACTTCCGCTCGTATTTCGGGATCGATCGGCGGAACCGGAGCAATGCCGTCGAGCAGGGTGCGAATGTAGAGCCCGGTCCCGCCGGCGAGGATCGGGAGCCGCCCCTCGGCCTGTGCCGCCTCGATCTCTGCGCGCGCGTCCGCCGCCCAGTCCGCCGCCGAGCAGGGGCGGGCGCCGTCGCGCGTCCCATAGAGTCTGTGCGGCGCGCGGGCTTCCTCCTCCGGGCCCGGCCGGGCGGTGAGGATCCGCAGGTCGCGATAGACCTGCGCGCTGTCGGCGTTGATCACCGTGCCTCGCGCGCGCTCCGCCAGGGCCAGCGCGAGGCCCGACTTGCCGCTCGCGGTCGGCCCTGCGATGAGCGCCAGCGAGGGAAGATCCATGTTCATCGCCACGTTGATAGCAGCCGAGCGGCTCACAAAGGACGACGTTTTTGCCGTCGCAGACCTCATCGAGGATGCCGGCGTCCGTGCTTATGCCTGGTCCTGGCTCGACGACGGGAGCGCCGCCGACATCAGCTGCAAAGCCCTCGCGCATGAGGGTCCTCGAATCCGCGCCGCAATCGAGGGAAAGCGCCCCGGCGTCGACATGGTCGTGCAGCGCGAGGATGGGCTGCGCCGTCGCAGCCTTCTCGTTGCCGACATGGATTCGACGATGATCGAGGTCGAATGCATCGACGAGCTCGCCGATTATGCCGGGATCAAGGGCGAAATCGCGGCGATCACCGAGCGGGCGATGAGCGGCGAGCTCGATTTCGCGACCGCGCTGAGAGAGCGCGTCGCGCTCCTCAAGGGGCTTGACGAGGCCGCGATCGCCCGGTGCCTGGACGAGAGGGTGGGGATTACCCCTGGCGCGATCCAACTGGTCCGCACGATGAAGCGGGAGGGGGCGCGGACGGTGCTCGTCTCAGGCGGCTTCACCGCCTTTGCCGACAAGGTGGGAGAGGCGATCGGCTTCGACGCGGTGGTCGCCAACGAGCTTCAGGTCGAAAGCGGCAGGCTTACCGGCGCGGTCGGGCGCCCGATCGTGGGGGCTCGGGCGAAACGCGATGCACTCTTGGACGCTGCAGCCCTCGCGGGCATCGACCCGGAGGAGTCGCTCGCCGTCGGCGACGGTGCCAACGACATTCCGATGCTGGAAGCGGCCGGGCTCGGCATCGCCTTCAGCGCCAAACCCGCCGCGGCCGCTGCGGCTGACGCCCGGATCGAGCATAACGACCTCACAGCCTTGCTCTATGTGCAGGGGTACAAGAAGTCGGAATGGGAGCCAGGCTAAGCGGGCCGGCTCATGTCTGCGGCGATCGCCGCCAGCGCGAACGCCACCGAGCGCTCGCCGCAATCGAATCCGATTGCCACGCCCTCGTGGGAAAGCGAGCGCACCGTGCCGGCAATCGCCCCCGCCTCCGGATGATGGAGCTCGACGCGACGGCCGAGCGCCGGCCTCGCATTGGTCTCCAGGAACGCGCCGGTGGCGGAAACGTCGCGAAGCGCGGCCGGGGCAGGGCGGTCGCCGATCAGCACGCACATCCGACGCCTGCGCCATCGTGACGCCATCGCTCTCTGCTTCGACGCTGCTGCCATGTTTCCCCCCTGTCGGCAGGGGCCCTAAGCCATGGCCGCCGAAAATTCCGTTAAGGCGCAACCACGATGCAGGCAGCGCCTGCCGCCCGGGCGGAGGCGCAGAGCCGGTCGGCCGCGGCGCGGCTGGCGAGCGGCCCAGCCTGCAGCCGCGTGATCGCACCGGCGCGGACATAATAATGCTGCAGCCCGCTCAGGCCTGCTATGCGTCCGCGCACGGCGTTCCACTGGCGCTGGGCATTGCCCTGGTTGCTGAACGCGCCGAGCTGCACGCGCCAGCGGCCGCCGGCGGTGGGAGCGGGCGCCTGGCGGGCCGGCGCCGCGACGCGCGGAGCCGGGGTGCGCACAACGACCGGCGGCGGCGCCGTCTGTGTGCGGGCGATCGGCGGTTGCGTTCCCGCCACACGCGAGGGCCGCTGCGGCGCGCCGGCGGGCGGCGGGGGCGGGACTGCGGTGGCGATGACGGTGCCGGGCCGGCTCGCCACCGCCATCTGCCGGGCCAGCACGCTGCCGCGCGCGCGCTCGTCCGCGGAAAGGTGGCGCTCCATCTCGGCGAGGCTGGTCCGCGCCTGCGGCAGGCCCTGCTCGGCCGAGCGGCTCATCAGCGCATAGGCCCGCGGCCAGTCGCGCGCGACGAGGTCGCCGTTGAAGTGGGCGGTGCCGAGATAATATTGGGCGCGGCGGTCGCCGCGCTCGGCGGCGCGCTCCAGCCAGGGGATCGAGCGCTCGCGCTCGCCGCTCTGGAAAAGCGACAGTGCGAGGTTGGCCTCGGCCTGGGCGTGGCCCTGGCGGGCGGCGCGCTCGAACCACATGTTCGAGGTGCGCGGATCGGCGGAGACCCCACGGCCGAGACGATAGGCCTGGCCGAGGTTGAACTGGGCGTCGGCATCGCCGCGCTCGGCCAGTGGGCGCCATTCGCGGATCGCCGCTTCGTAATTGCCGGCGCGCCACTGCTCGATGCCCGCGCGGACGTCCGCGGACGCCGTGCCGGCGGCAGCGGCGGCGATGGCGACGGCCGCGGTCGCGGCCAACATCCACTGGCGATACTTCATTGCCAATTCTCCCACCCGAAAAGTCGGCGCCCGGGCTAGCGCGCAATGGTTAATGCGTACTTAGCATGGTTTTCAGGAGCTTCGCCACGGCGGCGCCGACTGCGGCCCCCGGCACGGTTTCGTTAACCAGATTTTAGCAGCCGCGGGTGCAACCCTCGTCCGGAGATCGGGAGCCGAGGGAAAGTTCATGCGCGTATTGGCATTGTCCTCACAGAAAGGCGGGTCGGGAAAGACGACCCTGTCCGGACACCTTGCCGTTCAGGCGGAACGGGCCGGCGCCGGCCCCGTCTGCCTGATCGACATCGATCCGCAGGGCTCGCTCGCCGACTGGTGGAACGAGCGCGAGGCGGAGATGCCGGCCTTCGCCCAGACCACGGTCGCGCGGCTCGCCTCGGACCTCGAGACTTTGCGGGGGCAGGGCTTCAAGCTGGCGGTGATCGACACTCCGCCGGCGATCACCCTTGCGATCCAGAGCGTCATCCAGGTCGCCGAGCTGATCGTCATCCCGACCAGGCCGAGCCCGCACGACCTCCGCGCCGTCGGCGCCACCGTCGACCTGTGCGAGCGCGCGGGCAAACCGCTCATCTTCGTCGTCAACGCGGCGACGCCCAAGGCCAAGATCACTTATGAAGCGGCGGTCGCACTCTCCCAGCACGGCACAGTCGCTCCGGTCACCGTGCACCACCGCACCGATTTCGCGGCCTCGATGATCGACGGCCGCACCGTGATGGAGGTCGATCCGAACGGGCGGTCGGCCAAGGAGGTCGAGGACCTCTGGGCCTACATCTCCGACCGGCTCGAGAAGAATTTCCGCCGGACCGTCTTTTCCGCCCCGGGCGGATTGGCGGCCCATCCCGCAGTCCAGCGACCCGCTGCCGGCTTCGGCCGCCGCGTGGTCGGCCAGTGAAGGGGGTGCGGACGATGACCGAAGCACGCCCTTTCGCCTCGCTCTCCTCGGGCCTCCTCGCCCGCAAGGGCGCCGCCAAGCCCGCCATGCGCCCTCAGGCGTTCGGCCAGCTCGCGCCGAACCTCGACGATCTCGGCTGGAACGACATGGGCGACCATGAGCCCGATCAGGCGCCCGAGCATGTGCCGAGTTCGGTCGCGGCCTTGACGCCGGCGCCCCGCGCCGTCGCGGAGCCCGCGCCGGTGCGCGAGCAGCAGCGGGCCATCGCCGACGAGTTGGGGATCGAGCCGGAGGCGGACGCCAATCCGATCGCCGAGCCGGCCGCCGTGGTCGTCATGCCGCGTCGCCGCGCGGCGCTGGCCGCGCGCGACAAGGCCGCCTTCACCCTGCGCCTCGATCCCGAGCGCCACTTCCGGCTGCGGCTCGCCTGCGCGGTGAGCGGCCGTTCGGCGCAGCAGATCGTCACCGAAGCACTCGACGAGATCCTCAAGACCTTTCCCGAGATCGACGCGCTGGCCGGGCAATTGCCCACCAAGGCCAGGGCACGAAGCTGACAGCGGAGCTCACAAGATGAACAGGTTCGCATCCAAGATCGCCGCCTCGACCATGGTCATCGCCGTGGCGATGGTCGGCTGCCATTCGGACGCCCTCGTCGTATCGGCTTCGGCCTCGACCGCGCAGCGCTCGGAGCAGCAGGCGTCGCGCTATGCCGAGCAGGCCCGCGCCGCTGTCCAGGCCGGAGACGCGGCGCGCGCCGTCGGCCTCGCCGAGCGCGCCGTCGAGCTCGCCCCGCGCGATGTCGGCTACCGGATGTTGCTCGCCGACGTCTATCTGCGCAGCGGCCGGTTCCGCTCGGCCGAATCCGCTTATGGCGACGTCCTCGCGCTCGATCCCGGCAATGCCCGCGCCGGCCTCAGCACGGCGCTCGTGCAGATCGGGCAGGGCCGCAACGGTGACGCCTTGGTCGCGCTCGAGGGGCTGAACGAATCTGCGCCGGCCAGCGACGTCGGCCTCGCTTACGCGCTCGCCGGCCAGCCGCAGCGGGCGATCCAGCTGCTCGAGCCGGCCGCCCGCGCGCCGGGCGCCAACGGCCGCACCCGCCAGAATCTCGCTCTGGCTTATGCGATCGCCGGCGACTGGCATCGCGCTCGCGTCGTCGCCGCCCAGGACGTCTCGCCCGCCGAGCTTTCGGGCAGGCTCCGGCAATGGGCCGCTTTCGCCAATCCGGCGGCGCCGCACAGCGCCGTCGCCAGCCTCCTCGGAGTCTCCCCGGGCGAGGATCCGGGGCAGCCGGTCCGCCTCGCGCTGTCGCAGCCGGAGCCGCAGCCGCAGGCCTTCGCCCAGGCGGAGCCCGCCGCGGAAGCGCCAGCGCCAGTCGCCGAAGCCTTCGCCGAGCCCTCCGCCGAGGCCCCGGTCCAGCTCGCCGAAGCGCCCGCCGCGGTGCCGCTCCCCGAGCCGATCCAATATGCCGAGGCCCCGGCCGTGGCGGCTCCCGCTCCGACAGCGGCCGCGCCCGCCAATTGGTGGCCCTCTCCGGCGCAGAGCGCGCCCGCCGAGATCCCGGCCGCAGCCGAGCCGGCGCCCCAGCCGGAGGTCCGCTATGCCGCGGCGGTCAGCACGCTGTCGGCGCCGTCGCCGGTGCTGAGCCGGCCGCAGGTGGCCCCCGCCCGTGCCTCGCGGCCGACCTTCCGCCCCGCTCCGATTGCGCGCGTCGCCGCGGTCAGCGCCCGCATCCCGCGCATCGGCGGCGGCGGCGGCCGTTTCGTGGTCCAGCTCGGCGCCTTCACCAACCCCCAGAATGCCGAGCGCGCCTGGCGACAGGCCTCGGCCCGCTTCGGCCTCGCCAATGCCGAGGCGCGCACCGCGCGCGTCACGGTCAACGGCCGCAGCTTCACCCGCGTGGCCATTGCCGGCTTCGGCACCCGCGCCGACGCGGCGAGGGTCTGCTCGTCGATCCAGGCGCGCGGCGGCAGCTGCTTCGTCCGCGCCCTGGCCGGCGACGTGCCGGTGCGGTGGGCCTCCGATCCGGGCCGCGGCCGCAGGGCCTGACGGTCAGCCTTCGCCGAGCGCCGCCTCCAGGCGGTCGAGCAAGGCAAGCTGGCTCGGCAGCATCTTCGCGCGGGCCTCGGCGAGCGGATACCAGGCGGCCCGATCGACCTCGGGATAGCTGGCGAAGGTCCCGCTCCTCGGCGGCCATTCGACGGTGAAAGAGTTGCTGACGATCGCGGCGGGATCGAGCTCGCCTTCGAGCGCGGAGGCCTCGACCCACTTGCCGCCTTTCTGACGGATCCGGCCGAGCGGCAGGAGCGGCCCTTGCGCCTTCGCGCCCAGCTCTTCCGCGAACTCGCGCCGCGCCGCCGCTTCGGGCGTTTCGCCGGGCTCGATCAGCCCCTTGGGAATCGCCCACGCGCCTTCGTCGCGCCTCGCCCAGAACGGGCCTCCGAAATGGACCAGCAGCACTTCGATGGCGCCGCCGCGCCGGCGGTGCATCAGGACCCCCGCGCTTTCCCGGGCCACGCGCTCAGGCGGCCGTCTCGAGCTGGGTGAAGCGCACCGCCATCACCTCTCGCCGCGTCGCCGCGCCGTCGGCCTGCTTCTCGACCACGCTCAATTGCTGCACGTCCTTCGGCCCGAGAGGGATCACCATTCGCCCGCCCGGGGCGAGCTGGTCGAGCAAGGCCTGCGGCGGCTCCTTGGCGGCGGCGGTGACCAGGATGCGCTCGAACGGCGCATGCTCGGCCCAGCCGCGCGAGCCGTCGCCGACGCGCAAGGATATGCCCTCATAGCCCAGCGTCGAAAGCCGCAGCCCCGCCTCGCTGGCAAATTCCTCGACGATCTCGACCGTCCACAGCCGCGCGCCGAGCTCGGCCAGCACGGCGGCCTGGTAGCCGAGCCCCGTGCCGACCTCGAGCACCCGCATCCCCGGCTCCACTTCGAGCAGATCGAGCATCAAAGCGCCGATGAAAGGCTGCGAAACCGTCTTGTCGAAGCCGATCGGCAGCGGCGTGTCCTGATAGGCGGCGATGGCGAGCTGCGCGGGAACGAACAAGTGGCGCGGCACGCGCAGCAGCGCCCGCTGCAGCGTCGGGTCGGGCTCGTCCCTGCCGATCTCCTCGCTCGCAAGGTCGAAATGCATCCCCACCACCTCCACCATGTGGCGCCGCAGGATGGCGAGATGCTGGTCGGTCATGGGTTTCATGTCGGCTCCTCTGGCGCTTCACATAGGGGAAGCCGCCGCGCTTGCCAGCCCGGTGCTTTCCGCACCAAGGTGCCGGCTGGGAAAGGGGAGGGACGCGTGCTCGTCACCGAGATGATCCGCCGCGGCGCGCTCTATCACCGGGACCGGACCGCTTTGCTGTTCGGCGACGCGCGGCTGAGTTTCGCCGAGGCCGACGCGCTTGCGAACCGGATCGCGCATATCCTGATCGCCGATCCCCGGCTGCCGCGCGGCGCGCCGGTGGCGATGCTGGTCGACAACGACCTGTGGTCGACGCCGTGCAGCTTCGCTTTGATCAAGGCCGGGCTGGTCCGGGTGGCGCTCAACGGAAGGCTCTCGCTCGACGAGCACCGGCGGATGATTGAGGCGATCGGGGCCGGGACGCTGATCCACGGCGCGACCCAGGCCGAGCGCGCGGCCGCGCTTCGCGACTGCGTTCCGGGCTTGCGCCTGCTCGGGCTCGACAGCGCGGCGCTTGCGCCGGACCTGCTCGCCCTCGCCGCCGGCGCCGACGAGTCCGATCCGGCGATCGAGCACGAGCCGGACGAGGTCATCGTCGCCTTGTTCACGTCCGGCACCACCGGCACGCTCAAGGCGGTCCAGCATACGCAGGCCAGCTATTCGGCGGTGGTCCACAACGTCCTCACCAACCTCATCGACCCGAGCCCGGGCGACATCATGCTTCACGCCGCCTCCCTCATCCACGCCAGCGGCACCTTCATCATCCCCTACTGGATCCGCGGCGGCGCGGCGGCGATCCTGCCGGGCTTCGTGCCGGCAGACTATCTCGCGGCGGTCGAGCGCTGGCGGCCGAGCGCGCTCAACCTGGTGCCGACCATGCTCGACATGCTGCTGCAATGCCCGGCGATCGAGACGGCCGACCTGAGCTCGGTCGAGACGATCGTCTACGGCGCCTCGCCGATGCCGCGCCCAGTGCTCGAGCGCGGCCTCGAGCGGTTCGGTCCGCTCTTCGTCCAATATTACGGCCAGACCGAAGCCCCGCTCGCCATCGCCTGCCTCGGCAAGGAGGAGCATGCTGGGGCCGTGCCGGAGCGTTTGCTATCCTGCGGCCGGCCGGGCGTGGAGGTCGAGATTCGCCTCATCGGCGAGGACGGAGAGGACGCTGCGGCGGGCGAGCCCGGCGAGATCGTGCTGCGCGCGCCGTTCGTGATGAAGGGCTATACCGACGAGGCGCTGACCCGCGAGGTCTTCCTCCCCGGCGGGTGGCTAAGGACCCGCGACGTCGGCCGCTTCGATGGCGAGGGCTATCTCACCCTGATCGACCGCACCTCCGACATGATCGTGACCGGCGGCTACAACGTCTATCCGCGCGAGGTCGAGGACGCGCTCGCCGGCCACCCGGCGGTCCTGCGGGTCGCCGTCGTCGGCCTCCCCGACGAGCGCTGGGGCGAGGCGGTCACCGCCTTCGTCATGCTGCGCGACGGCGAACCGGCGGACGAGGCGGCGCTGGTCGCCTTCGCGCGCGACCGGCTCGCCGCCTACAAGGCGCCGAAATCGGTGCGCTTCGTCGGCGAGATTCCGCTGAGCGCGGTCGGAAAGCCGCTCCGCCGTGCGCTCCGCGATCCGTTCTGGGAAGGAAAGGAGCGCCGGATATGAATGTCCGCAGCGAGCGCCAGGGCCCGGTCCTCACCGTCACCATCGACCGGCCCGAGCGCCGCAATGCGGTGGACCGCGCGACCGCGGAGGCGCTGCGTATCGCCTTCGATGCCTTCGAAGCGGACGAGGAGGCGGCCGTCGCCGTGCTCACCGGCGCCGGCGAGACTTTCTGCGCAGGCTATGACCTGAAGTCGGTCTCCGAGGGTGACGCCGACCAATACGATCCGGATGGGGAGGGGCCGATGGGTCCGACCCGTCGCCTCCCGTCGAAGCCGGTGATCGCGGCGGTCGAGGGCCACGCCGTCGCCGGCGGCCTCGAGCTGGCCTTGTGGTGCGACCTCAGGATCGCGTCGGAGACGGCGGTGTTCGGAGTCTTCTGCAGGCGCTGGGGCGTGCCGCTGATCGACGGGGGAACGGTGCGTCTGCCGCGGCTGGTCGGGGAGGGAAGGGCGCTCGACATGATCCTCACCGGGCGTCCGGTCGGGGCCGCGGAGGCGCTGGCCTTCGGCCTCGTCGACCGGGTCGTGCCCGCCGGCGAGGCGCTTGCCGAAGCGCAAGGCCTCGCCGCGGAGATCGCCCGCTTCCCGGCCCCCTGCATGCGCGCCGACCGCCTCTCGGCCCGCCGCCAGTGGGACTTCACGCTCGCCGAGGCGCTGCACGAGGAGGCCCGCGGCGGCGAGGCCCCCTTGCGCGAAGGCGCCCGCCAGGGCGCCGCGCGCTTCGCCGGCGGCCTCGGGCGCGCGGGGCGCTTCGACGAAATCTGAAGGCCGCGCGGCCGGGGCGGCGGTTGCGGCGCGCTCGCCGCTCCATTAGAGCCTGTGCCCGCGTGCCCCCGTGGCGGAATTGGTAGACGCGCTCGACTCAAAATCGAGTTCCGCAAGGAGTGCCGGTTCGACTCCGGCCGGGGGCACCAATGTCAGTGATTGCCCTTGTCGTGGGCCTCCGGCGCGCCGAGCGCCTCCGCCGCTCGCGCCACCTCCTCGTCGCTCGGAGGTTCGGGCGGCTGCTCGCCGGGGCCGCGCGCATCGTCTGGAATCCCGGGCCCCGTGCCGGCGATCGTCTCGTTTATCGCACGGTCGTTGGGGCCGGTGCTGATCTTGGTCCTGTCGTCGGCCATGATGTCGCTCCTTCTCGATGGAAAAGCGAGCGGTGAGGGATGGAGTTCCGAGGGGGTCCGCGGAGCTTAGCGCGACGGGGGGGCGGGTGCCGGCACAGGTGTGCGGTAGCGGAAGCGGCGACCCTCGAGGAAGGCGCGGCACTGGACGCGCAGCGCCGCGATCTCCGGCGCGCCGAGGCCTCTGCGCCGGGCGCGGCGCTCGAGCGCGGCGGGCGCGTCTTCTTCCCTGATCGCCGCCTCGCAATCCTCCCGCGCCACGCCCCAGGGATGGCCGTTGGCGAGCCGCGAGGCGAGGGCGCGCACTTCGGCCTCGCTCATCGCCTGGATCTCCCGGTCGATGTCCCGCCACGGATTCCCCTCGGCCGCGTCGAAGCGGAGGTAGCCGTCGCGCACGAACCGCGAATAGGCTCGCAGCGCGTCGGGATCCTCCTCGGGATCGCCCGGGCGCGCCATCGCAGCCGCCATGCGCTCGGCCCTCTCGACGCTCGCCCGCCGCAGCACCGCCTCGCGCAGGCTCTCGAGATTGCGCTCGGGCGGGGCATTGGTCTCCTGGCTGAGCTCGATCCGCCGGGCGCAGGGCGGGTCGTCGGTGACGTCGGTAGACAAAGCGAGGTCCCCGCGTCTCAGCACCAGGTTCCACAGCGGCGCGCCGTGGCTCAGCATCACCGGTTCGGCGGGCCGCCGCCTCCATCCGCGCCGCACGCCTTCGGCCGCGATCCGCTCCGGCGGCAGGCATTCCGGGGCTCCGGCTGTCGGCGCGCTCGCTCCGCCGAAGGTCAAATCGAGCCGCATGTCGCCGCGGACGCGCGGATTGATCCGTTCCGGCCGGGTCGTGCCGCGGAGATAATGGCGGCGGCCGGGGATCCCCGCGCCGAAGCTCTCCTCGAATTGCACCAGCACCTGCCAATCGCCTCGTCCCGGCGCCGGCCGCAGCAGCAGACTGTAATGCGCGGTCCACGGACTGGCGTAGGTCGCGCTGAGCCGGGGCACGCCGAACGCCCGCTCGACCGCGTCGATCGTAAGCTGACCGTCGCGCAGCCGGAAAAGATCGAGCAGGCGCGTGGCCAGCTCGGCGCCGTCATAGTCGCAGGCGACCTCCGCCAGGCCCTCGATGCTGCTCGTGGCGCTCGCGCAGGGCAACGCGCGCGCCTGCGCCTCTGCCGGCGCGGCGAGCGGTACGGTCAGGAGGAGCAGGAGGGAGACCCGGAGCAGCATTGCGGCAGGATGCCACGTCCGATGCAACAGCGGAAGCTCCTGGCTGGACTCATTTAGCGATCCTGCTAAATAAGTTCCCGCCGAGCAGGAGAAACCGCCATGGCGTGGACCGAAAACACCGTCATCTGCACCTATCGCGTCAAAGAGGGCGCGCGCGATGCCTTCGTGGAACTGCTGAAGAAGCACTGGCCCGCCCTGCGCGGCGCCGGGCTCGTCACCGATGCGCCCGCTGTGCACTTCGAGGCGGTGCCGTCGAAGGGCGAGCCGCACGCCGAATCCGGCACGACCTTCATCGAGATCTTCAGCTGGGCCGGCCCGGGCATGGCCGACCGCGCGCACGAGCTGCCCGAGGTGATGGCGGTGTGGGAGCCGATGGGGGCTTTGGTCGAGGCCCGCGGAGGCCGGCCGCCGATGGAGTTCCCGCTGGTCCGCCCGCTCGACCTTGGTGGCGCCTGACCCGAAAGCGCGGCTCGCGCAGGCCGACCGCGTCTTCGCAGCGCTCGCCCACCCGTCGCGCCGCCAGATCCTGCTGACTCTCAAGTTCCGCGGCGGACGGATGAGCGCCGGCGACATCGCCGAGCGTTTCGGCTGCTCCTGGCCGACCACCAGCCGCCATCTCTCGGTGCTCCGCGAGGCCGGCCTCGTGACGGTCGAACGCCGCGGCCGCGAGCGCGATTACGTCCTCGCGGTCGAGCTGCTCAATGCGGTGGTCGGCGACTGGCTCGCCTGGTTCGAGGCCTAGCGCCGGTCGACCGGCACGTAATCTCGCTGCGGCTCGCCGACATAGAGCTGGCGGGGGCGGCCGATCTTCTGGTCGGGGTCGGAGATCATCTCGTTCCACTGCGCGACCCAGCCGACCGTGCGGGCGAGCGCGAACAAAGCGGTGAACATCGAGGTCGGGAAGCCGATCGCCGAGAGGATCACGCCGGAATAGAAATCGACGTTGGGATAGAGCTTCTTCTCGATGAAATAATCGTCCGAGAGTGCGATCCGCTCCAGCTCCTGGGCGACGTCGAGCACCGGATCGCTGAGGCCGAGCTCCTTCAGCACCTCCTCCGCAGTTGCCTTCATCACCTTCGCGCGCGGATCGAAATTCTTGTACACGCGGTGGCCGAAGCCCATCAGCCGGAAGGGGTCGTCCTTGTCCTTGGCGCGGGCGATATATTCGGGGATCCGGTTCGGCCGCCCGATCTCGCGCAGCATGTTCAATGCCGCCTCGTTGGCGCCGCCATGGGCGGGGCCCCAGAGGCAGGCGATTCCGGCGGCGATGCAGGCGAACGGGTTGGCGCCGGACGAGCCGGCGAGGCGCACGGTCGAGGTCGACGCGTTCTGCTCGTGGTCGGCGTGGAGGATGAAGATCCGCCGCATCGCCCGCTCGATCACCGGATTGACCTCGTAGGGCTCGGCCGGGACGCCGAAGGTCATCCTGAGGAAATTCCCGGTGTAGGTGAGCGCGTTCTGCGGGTACATGAACGGCTGGCCGATCGAATATTTGAACGCCATCGCCGCGATGGTCGGCATCTTGGCGATCAGCCGGTGCGAAGCGATCATCCTTTGCTTCGGATCGGTGATGTCGGTCGAATCGTGGTAGAAGGCCGAGAGCGCGCCGACCACGCCGCACATGATTGCCATCGGGTGCGCGTCGCGCCGGAAGCCGCGATAGAAGGTGGCGAGCTGCTCGTGCAGCATCGTGTGGCGCATGATCGTATAGGTGAAGCGGTCGAGCTCTTCCCGTTGCGGCAGCTCGCCGTGGAGGAGGAGATACGCGACCTCCATGAAGGTCGAATGCTCGGCGAGCTGGTCGATCGGATAGCCGCGGTGGAGCAAGATGCCCTGGTCGCCGTCGATATAGGTGATGCGCGACTGGCAGGAGGCGGTCGAGGTGAAGCCCGGATCGTAGGTGAAGACGTCGGCCTCGGCGTAGAGCTTGCGGATGTCGACCACCTGCGGCCCGACCGTCCCCGAGAGCATGTCGTAGCTGTGATCCTGCCCACCGAGGCTGAGAGTGGCCCTGTCCGCCATTTATCGCTCCTTCATCCGGTCCCCGATCCGCGCGAGGCTTTCCTCGCGGCCGAGCAGGACCAGCACGTCGAAAATGCCCGGCGACGTCGCCCGGCCGGTGAGCGCCGCCCGCAAAGGCTGCGCGACCTGGCCCAGCTTGACGCCTTCGGCCTCGGCGACCTCCCTCACGGCCCGCTCTGTCGCCTCCTGGCTCCATTCCGGCAGCGCCGAGAGGCGCCGGTGGAGGAGGGCGAGCAGGTCCGCCGCCGAGCCCTCTAGCAGCGCGGCGGCCTTGTCGTCCATGTCCAGCGGCCGCGTCTCGAACAGGAAGGCGGCGCCCGCGGCGAGCTCGTTCAGATCCTTCGCGCGCAGCTTCAGTTCCGGCATCGCTCTGGTCAGGATGGCGATCTCCTCGCTCTCGAGCGGCCGGCCGATCCGGTCGGCCATGCGCGGCGCAACCAGGCCGGCGAGGCGGCCGTCGGACGCCTCCCGGATATAATGGCCATTCAGGTTCTCGAGCTTCCTCAAGTCGAAGCGCGACGGCGAGCGGCCGACGCCGTCGAGGTCGAACCAGCGCACCGCATCCTCGCGGCTGATCGTCTCCTCGTCGCCATGCCCCCAGCCGAGCCTCAGCAGATAATTGGCCACCGCTTCGGGGAGGAAGCCGAGCGCCTCATAGTCCATGACGCCGGTGGCGCCGTGGCGCTTGGACATCTTCGCCCCGTCCTGGCCGTGGATCAGCGGGACGTGCGCATAGACCGGCTCCGGCCAGCCCATCGCCTTGACGATGGCGAGCTGGCGGAAGGCGTTGTTGAGATGATCGTCGCCGCGGATGACGTGGGTGACGCCCATGTCGTGGTCGTCGACCACCACCGCCAGCATGTAGGTCGGCGACCCGTCCGAGCGCAGCAGCACGAAATCGTCCAGCTCCGCATTCTGCACCGTCACCCGGCCCTGGACCCGGTCCTCGATCACCGTCTCGCCCTCCCGCGGCGCCTTGAGGCGGATCACCGAGGGGGAATCGGGATCCGGCGCGTCGGGCGAGCAGTCGCGCCAGGCGCTGTCGATGCGGAAGGGCCGCCGCTCGGCCTGGGCCCTGGCGCGCTGCTCGGCCAGCTCCTCCTGCGTCATCCAGCAGCGATAGGCATGGCCGCGCAACAGCAGCTCGTGGGCGACCTCGGCATGGCGGTTGGCGAATTGCGACTGGTAATATTCGTGGCCGTCCCAATCGAGGCCGAGCCAGCGCATGCCGTCGAGGATCGCTTGGATCGCCGCTTCGGTGGAGCGCGCTTTGTCGGTATCCTCGATCCGGAGCAGGAAGCGTCCGCCGTGCCGCCGCGCGTAGAGCCAGTTGAACAGAGCGGTGCGCGCGCCGCCGATATGGAGGAAGCCGGTCGGCGAGGGCGCGAAGCGGGTGACGACTGCTTCAGTCATTGGGCCGCCGGGCACTGGGCTTGCGCTCACGCGCTTCATCTCCAAGGATGCGGGTCATGGCGACCGGGAATGCCAGCGCCCCTAGCATAGCGCGTCCGGCGCGAGGAAGGGGCTGGATCGGACGCCCTGCGGACCGCCTGCACGCCTTCGGCCTTGGCCTCGAGACCATGGCCGATCGCGAACGTGACCAGCTGCCGCTTTGGCTGCCGGTCGGGATGATCCTCGGCATCTCCGCCTGGTTCTGGCTGCCGGACCGCGAGAGCTGGACCGCCTTCCTGCTCGTCGCCCTCGCCGGGGCGCTCGGCTTTCCCGCTGCCGCGCCGGGCACGCGCTGGGCGCGGGCGCTGGCCATTTTCAGCCTCGCCGCCGCCTTGGGCTGCCTCAATATCTGGTGGAAGGCGGAGCGGGTCGCGGCGCCCGTCCTCGCGCACGAACGGCTGGCGACCTTCTCCGGCACGATCGAAAGCGCCCAGCGCCTGCCCGCGCGCGAGGCGGTCCGCCTGGTGATACGCACCGAGGCCGCTGACCTGCCGCCCCGCGTCCGCGTCAATGTCGACGAGGAGAAAGCCGGCGACGCCCTCCAGCCCGGCGCGCGCGTCGCGATCCGTGCCTGGCTGATGCCGCCCGCGCCCGCGGCCGTGCCCGGGGCCTATGATTTCGCTCGCGCCGCCTGGTTCCAGCGCATCGGCGCCACCGGCCGCGCCCTCGACGTCGCCGTCACCGCTGCGCCCGCGACGCAAAGCTGGTCCGCGCGCCTCGCCCTGTGGCGTCAGCGGCTCGCCGACCACATCCGCCTGCGGCTGCCGGGCGGGGAGGGGGGCATCGCCGCGGCGCTCGCCACCGGCGACCAAGGCGGCATATCCGAGGAGGATGCGGAGGCCATGCGCCGCTCGGGGCTCGCCCATCTCCTCTCGGTCAGCGGCCTTCATCTGACCGCGGTCGTCGGGGCGGTGATGCTGCTGACCCTGAAGCTGCTCGCGCTGAGCCCCATTCTCGCGCTCCGCGTCCGCCTCGTTCTCGTCGCCGCGGCCGCAGGCGCCGTCGCCGGCATCGCCTACACGCTTCTCACCGGCTCCGAAGTGCCGACGGTAAGAGCCTGTATCGCCGCGCTTCTCATTCTTGCCGGTATCGCAATCGGCCGCGAGGCCTTGACCCTGCGCCTGCTCGCGGTGGGAGCGCTCGCCGTTCTCATCTTCTGGCCCGAAACCCTGTCCGGGCCGAGCTTCCAGCTGAGCTTCGCGGCGATCATGGCCATCGTCGCGCTGCACGAGCATCCCAAGGTCCAGGCGCTGCTCGCCCGCCGCGACGAGCCGGTGCACGCCAAGGCCGGCCGCTTCCTGCTCGCCCTCGTTCTCACCGGCCTCGCCGTCGAGGTCGCGCTCACCCCGATCGCTTTGTTCCACTTCCATCGCGCCGGACTCTACGGCGCTTTCGCCAACATCGTCGGCATCCCGCTCACCACCTTCGTGATCATGCCGCTCGAAGCGATCGCGCTGCTTCTCGACCTGGCCGGACTCGGCGCGCCCTTCTGGTGGCTCGCGGGCCAGGCGCTCGGCCTGCTGCTTGGCCTCGCTTATGCCGCGGCAGGCGCGCCGGGCGCGGTCGCCATGCTGCCGAGCATGCCCGTCCCCGCTTTCGCCCTCATCGCAGGCGGCGGCCTCTGGATCTGCCTGTGGCGCACCAACCTCCGCCGCTGGGGCCTCGCTCCCGTCGCGGCCGGCGCGTTCTGGGCGCTGGCGACGCCGCCGCCGGACCTGCTGGTCACCGGGGACGGCCGCCACCTCGCCTTGCGCACCGCCGCGGGAGAGCTCGCCATCCTGCGCGGCCGCGCCGGCGACTATGTGCGGTCCTTGCTCTCCGAGACGGCCGGCGAGGAGGCCGAGTTCCTCGAGATCGAGGCGCTGCCGAGCGCCGCGTGCAGCGACGACCTCTGCGCCGCCGATCTCGTCCGCGGGGGCCGCCGCTGGCGGCTGCTCGCCACCCGCTCCGGCCGCTATGTCGAGATCCCCGCCTTCGCCCGCGCCTGCGCCGAGGCCGACGTCGTCGTCTCCGACCGCCGCCTTCCGCGAAGCTGCGTCCCGCGCTGGCTCAAGGCCGACCGCGATCTGCTCTCGCGCACCGGCGGCCTCGCCGTCCGCCTCGGTGCCGTGCCGCGGGTCGCGACGGTCGCGTCAGCCGCGGGCGCCCATCCCTGGACGCGCGCTTCGGACTAGATTCCGCGGCCGTCTCCGGCCGGATCGGCGGAGGGACCGCTGTCCGAATCGGTGATCCCGCTGCGGCGGCGGCGCTGCCCGCGCCCGCGCCCGCGTCCGACCGGGTCGGCATTGCTGCCGCGATCGGAATCGGTGATTCCGCCGCCGCCCCCGCCCCGCCCGCGGCCGACGGGATCGGCATAAGGACCGGCGTCGGCGTCGGTGACGCCGCCGCGATAGCCGCCCCGGCCGCGGCCCACGGGATCGGCATAGCGGCCGGTGTCGGCGTCGGTGACTCCGCCGCCATGGCCGCTGCGTCCCCGGCCGACCGGGTCGGCATAGCGCCCGGTGTCGTTATCGGTGACGGCGCCGCCATAGCCGCCGCGGCCGTGGCCGGCCGGGTCAGCATAGGGACCGCTGTCGGCATCGGTGATTCCGGTGCGCCCGTAGCGCCCGCGCCCGTAACGGCCGCGGCCCCGCCCGACCGGGTCGGCATAACGGCCCGTGTCGGCGTCGGTGTTGCCGAGCGTGGCGCAGCCGCCGAGCGAGGCGAGGGCGCCGCCGCCGAGCAGCACGCCGCCGCCGACGCGGCCGAGGAAGGAGCGGCGGGTGAGCTTGTGCCTGCGGTCCATGAGGCGCCTCCTCTAACGGAACGCCAGCGTACGCCCCGCCCCCAGGGGGCGCAAGGCGGGGCTTGGGCGGCGGCGCGCGGGCTGTTAGGCGCCTGGGCGATGACGATCGCCCTCATCTGCCTCGATGCCGACGACACGCTCTGGCACAACGAAGCCTTCTTCCGCACGACCTTCGGCCGGTTCGCCGATTTGCTCGCCTCATTCGCTCCCGCCGAGGCGCTGCAGCGCCAGCTCGACGAGACCGAGCACCGCAACCTCGGCGCCTACGGCTACGGCGCGAAGGGCTTCATCCTCTCGATGCTGGAGACCGCCGCCGACGTCGCCGGCGACGCGCTCGATCCGGCGACGGTGCGCGCGATCCTCGCCCTCGGCCGGGACATGCTCGCCCATCCCCTGGAGCCCCTGGACGGGGTGGTCGAAGCGCTCCCCGCTCTGGCGGAGCGCGCCCCTTTGGTACTGGTGACCAAGGGCGACCTCCACCATCAGGAGGCGAAGCTCGCCGCTTCCGGCTTCGGCGCCTGGTTCACCGGAGTCGAGATCGTCTCCAACAAGCAGCCGGATACCTACCGGCGCATCTTCGAACGTTACGGCGCCGATCCGTCCCGCGCGGTGATGGCGGGCAATTCGGTGCGCTCGGACATTCTTCCCGTCCTGGAGGCCGGCGCCTGGGCGGCTTTGATCCCGTTCGAGCTGGTCTGGTCCCACGAGGCCGCCGACGCCCCCGCCGGCCATCCCCGCTACCGGGAGCTCGCCAGCCTCGCCGACCTCGCCGCCTGGGTCGACGAGATACCCTGAGGGAGGGGGGGTGTTCGCGCAGAGACGCGGAGGCGCAGAGAGGCGGCGCAAGCGGCGAAGCCGCATCTCTCATTTACAACTCGAGGACGGGCACTGCGGCCGTGCCTTGCCGCGGCTCCTCTGCGCCTCTGCGTCTCTGCGCGCATAATCCGAAGCGTCCGTCCTGCGCCGCGATCTAGGAATGAGCCTCGCTTTGGACCGCGGCGACTTCGTTGCCGCTCGGATCGAGGAACTGAAAGCGGCGGCCGCCGGGAAAGGCGAAGATGGGGCGGACGATCCTGCCGCCCGCGCGCTCGACCGCTGCGAGCGCGGCTTCGAGGTCGTCGACCTCGATCACCGGCAGCGGCGCCTTGGTCGCTTCCGCGGCATCGCCCTGGAGCCCGACGTCGGTGTCGCCGGTGAGCGTGGCGGCGTAGGTCGGGCCGAAGGCGGTCATCTCCCACCCGAACGCCGCCTCGTAAAAGGCCCTGGCGGCGCCGACGTCGCTGACCGGCAGCTCCACATAATTCAATCGCGCCATGAGAAGGGCTCCGTGCTGCCCTCCCCCTTGAGGGGGGAGGGCTGGGGTGGGGGTGGCGCTCGAGACAAGCGCGGCGTCGATCAGGATTGCGACGCCATCCGGATTTCCGAGCACATCGTTGTTCCAGAAGCGAATGACGCGGTAGCCCGCGGCCTGGAGCACATAGGTCCGACTCGCATCGCGAGGTTCGGAATGCTGACCACCATCCACTTCGATGATGAGCTTGGCCTTGTGGCTCGCGAAATCCGCGACGTGCCGCCCGATCGGGACCTGCTTGCGGAAATGCCAATCGGGAAACCCGCTCCTCAGCAGCCGCAGCATGGCCATTTCGGCCTTCGTCATCCTCTTTCTGAGGCTTCTCGCTCGCGCGGTCGAACCGACGGCAGGTCTGTAACGAGCCATGAGCCTCATCCTCCGACTCCACCCCCACCCCAACCCTCCCCCCTCAAGGGGGAGGGGGCTGGTGATCCGCTCAAACGTCCGCGACCTTCGACCGTCCGCTCGTCGGCCTTCGAAGCCGCGCGCGACCGTCGGGCACCCCTCAATAACGCCGCAGCAGCCCCGCGAGCCGGCCCTGGACCTGGACCTGGTCGGGGCGGTAGCGCTGGGGATCGTAGCGGCGGTTGGCCGGGTCGAGGCGGACCATCGAGCCTTCGCGCCGGAAGGTCTTGAGCGTCGCTTCCTCATTGTCGACGAGCGCGACGACGATCTCGCCGTCGCGGGCGCTGTCGGTCTTGCGGATGAGGGCGAAGTCGCCGTCCAGAATTCCCTCCTCGACCATCGAATCGCCGGCGACCTGCAGCGCATAATGCTCGCCGGGCCCGAGCAGGGCGGCGGGCACCGGCAGCATGTCGGTTCCCTGCAGCGCCTCGATCGGGGTCCCGGCGGCGATGCGGCCGTGCAGCGGGATTTCGACGACGTCGTTCGAATTGGCGGCCGCGGGCGGCATGCCCCGGCCGGAGCGGGGACCCTTGCTGTCGGGCATCTTCGTAATCTCGAGAGCGCGCGCCCGGTTGGGCAGCCGGCGGATGAAGCCGCGCTCCTCGAGCGCCGAGATCAGCCGGTGGACTCCGCTCTTCGACTTGAGGTCGAGCGCGTCCTTCATCTCCTCGAACGAGGGCGATACGCCGCCCTCCGCCAGGCGCTCGTTGATGTAGGTCAGGAGCTCGTGTTGCTTGCGCGTCAGCATGTTCAGGTCCCCCATCGGAACGTTAAGGGAACGTGTAGGCAACGCGTCGGAACGTGTCAAGCGCCCTTCTGTTCGAGGGAAGGGGACAGTTACTTTCACGCGCCTGCGCCCGGCCGTCAGGCGTGGCGGGACGAAAGTAACTGTCCCCGGTTCCCTGCCCGCTGCGGGCCCGGGCTCTAGCGGAAATCGGCCACCACCTCGATCTCGCCCGCGATGCCTCGTTGAACGCCTCGAGCTCATCGGCGGGGATCCAATATTCGCGGTGCGCGCGGCCGCCCGCTTCCTGCACTTCGTAGCGGTCGAGGTACGCCTTGCGCACGGCGAAGCGGGTCACGAAGCCGGCGCCGCTCGCGGGGACGTTCCAGTCGCGCGCGATCTTCACGGCATAGTCTTCGCTGAGTACCGGGTAGAAGATCGGCTGCTCGGGGAGTCGCGGCGGGAAGGCGCGCATTCCGCTCTGGCGGATCAGTTCGAGCTCCTCGGGGCCGACGGGCCGCCACAAAGTCACGGTCGGTTCGCCGTCGCTCACTTGCGGGCCTCCGCTCGAGCGATGGAGAGGAAGCTTGCGAGCAGAGCGTGGCCGTGCTCGCTGGCGACGCTCTCCGGGTGGAACTGGACGCCGTGGATCGGCAGCGCGCGGTGCCGCACCCCCTGGATCGTGCCGTCGTCGGCCGTCGCATTGACCTCCAGGCAGCCCGGCAGGCTCTCCGGCGCCAGCGTCAGGCTGTGGTAGCGCGTCGCGGCGAACGGGGAGGGGAGGCCGGCGAAGATTCCGCTCCCGTCATGCGCCACCGGCGACGTCTTGCCGTGCACCGGCTGCGGCGCGCGCTCGATGCGGCTGCCGAAATGCCGTCCGATCGCCTGGTGGCCGAGGCACACTCCGAGGAGCGGCCGCTTCGCCGCCGCGCAGGCGCCGACCAGGGCCAGCGACATGCCGGCTTCGTCGGGGTTGCCCGGGCCGGGCGAGATCAGCACGCCGTCGGCGCCGCTCGCCAGCGCCTCCGCGGGATCCAGCGCATCGTTGCGCTCGACCCGCACCTCGGCGCCCAGCGTGCGCAGGTAATCGACCAGGTTCCAGGTGAAGCTGTCGTAATTGTCGACGACGAGGATGCGCGGCATCGCCCGCGCTTTACTGCGCCGTCTCCGCCCTGAGGCGCTGGCGCAGGCGCGCGATGGCCGGCTCGTTGCGGCGCGTGTCCAGCCCGTTCTGGACGGCGCGGGCGAACTGCTCGGTATATTCGCTCCCCGCGCGGGCGCTGAACTCCTGGCGCGCGGCCTGGATGAGCAGGCAGCCTTCATGCTGCTGCTGCTGCGCGGGCGGCAGGTTTGCGGGACAGCTCGCCTGGCCCGGCGTGCGCTGGGCGACGTGGACCACGTACCAGCCGCCGCGGTTCGGGCCCTCGAGCGTCCGCGCGCGGCCCTGCGGGACGCTGAGGAACATGGACATGACCGGCGGCACCTCGCGGCTGCGGGCGAGGTCGAGCCTGCGCAGGTCCAGCGGGGTCGGCGGCTGGAGGCGGACTCCGGCCTCGGCGAAGGCCCGCGCGGGGGGGACCCCGGAGTTGATCCGGTCGGCGAGCCGCTGGGCGAGGGTGCGGGCGCGCTCGAAGCCGGTCTGGCGGACGACGTCGGCGCGGACCTGGGCGGCGATCTGCGCGAGCGGCGGGACGGCGGCGGGGATCACCCGCGCGACCGAAAGGAAGGCGTAGCGCTCGTTGGGCGCGATCGTCTCGACCGCCGGTGCCGGATCCTCGGGGTCGACCTGGAAGGCGGTGCGCAGCAGGGGGCGGAGCTCGGCCGGCGCCTGCCACTGGACGCCCGGCGCCTGGCCGGCGCCGGTGATCGCGGGAGTCTCGGCCATGGTCAGGCGCTCGGCGCGCACGATATCCTCGAAGCTCGCGCCCTCGTCGATCTTCTCCTCGATCCGGGCGACCAGGGCGACGAGCGCGTCGGCGATCTTGCGCCGCGTGAGCTCGGTCGCGATTTCGCCGCGCACCGCGTCCAGCGGGCGGGCATTGGCCCGGTTGATGCTCTCGACCCGGACGACGTGCCAGCCGAGCTCGGAGCGCAGGGGCCCGACCACCGCGCCCTGCTGCGCCGAGAAGACCGCGTTCGCCGCCTCGGAATTGGTGAGGTTGCCATATTGCTCGCGGCTCTGCTGGCCCAGCGCGATGTCGGTGGCGCCGAAGCCGGCCTGCTGCGCCGCAGCGGCGAAATTGGCGCCGCCGCCGGCGCGCTGGACGAACCGGCGCGCAGCCGCCTCGCTCGGCAGCACCACCTGCTGGAGTGTGCGGGTCTCGGACCCGGCGTAGCGCGCCGAATTCTGGCGGTAATAGGCCTCGATCTCCTGCTCGCTGGGCGTGGCGGCTGCCGCCACCTGCTCGCGGCCGATCAGCGCATAGCGCAGCACCCGCCGCTCGGGGACCGTGTAGCGGGTGCGGTTGCGCTGGAAATAAGCGGCGACCTCCTGGTTGCTCGGAGCGTAGCCGGCGGTCATCGCGTCGCTGCGGATCATCCCGATCGAGCCGCGCCGCCGCTCCAGCATCAGGGATGCATATTGCACCGCCACCGATTCCGGCATCCGCGTCGCCATGCCGATCGGAAGCTGGAGCTGGCGCTGCATCAGATAGTTGGCGATCTCGCGGCGGAGCTGCGCCTCGCTAAGATTCTGGGCGTCCAGCGTCTGGCGGTAGGTCGCCTCGTCGAACTGGCCGGCGAAGTTGCGGAATTCGGGGACGTTGGCGATCACCCGGTCGATCATCCGGTCGGTGACGGTGATTCCGTTGGCGCGCCCGAACGCCCAGAGCGCGCGTCCGATCACCGTCTCGTTGAGGATCCCTTCGAACGCGCCCTCGGCGAGGAAGCGGCCGAAGTCGAGCTCCGGATTCTGCTGCTGGGCGACCTGGAAGCGGCGGCGGACGAGCTGCTCGAGCTCGGTGGAATCGACCTCCTCGCCGCCGACCTCGACCAGGGTCTCGCCGCCGGCCTGTCCGGCCGAAGGCAGCCCGCCCATGCCGCCGGTGCCGAAGCCGGTGATCACGATCGCCCCGACCGCGAGCCCGAGGAAGGCGAGCATCAGCCAGGAGGAGAGCTTGCTGCGGAAGGCACGGAGCATCGACGGAACTCGCTTCGGAGAGGATTGAAAGAGGGAAGGGCGCTCGGCCCCGGTCGGCGGCGGACCATAGAAAGAGCGCGGGGCGCCCGCAACCCGCGGATGGCGTTGCGCCCGGCGCCGGCCTTGGCGGCCGCGGCCGCGCCTGCTAGGCGCCGCGCTCCCGGAAGGAAGGAAGAGGGCAAGGTGCACGTCCGCCGCAAGCTGATCGTCGGCAATTGGAAGATGAACGGCAGCCTCGCCGCTCTGGCCGAGCTCGCGGCGATCGCCGACGCGGCGCGCGAGGCCGCCGGAGTCGACGTCGCCGTCTGCCCGCCTTTCACCCTGATCTCGGCCGCCGTCACCCGCGGCGGCGGGCTCCTGATCGGCGCACAGGACTGCCACTTCGAGCCGAGCGGGGCCCATACCGGCTGCGTCTCGGTGCCGATGCTCCAGGAAGCGGGCGCGAGGCTGGTCATCGTCGGGCATTCCGAGCGCCGCGCCGAGCAGGGCGAGACCGACGCGATCGTCCGCGCCAAGGCCGAGGCCGCGCTCGCCGCCGGCCTCAAGGCGATCGTCTGCGTCGGCGAGACCGAGGCCCAGCGCCTCGCCGGCGATCATGTCGCGGTGGTCGCCGGCCAGCTCGCCGGCTCGCTCCCCGAACGGCTCGGCGACACCGAGCTGGTCCTGGCCTACGAGCCGGTCTGGGCGATCGGCACCGGCACCGTCGCCACCCCGATCGACGTCGCTTTGATGCACAACGTCATCCGCAAGGCCCTGGTCGAGCGGTTCGGCGATCGCGGCGCGCGGGTGCGCATCCTCTACGGCGGCTCGGTCAAGCCCGACAATGCCGCCGAGCTGCTCCGGGTCGAGGATGTCGACGGCGCCCTCGTCGGCGGCGCCAGCCTCAAGGCGGCGGACTTCGTGCCGATCGTCGCCGCCGCCCGCGGTTGAACGCGCGCGCGCCTTCCCCTAAGTCAGCGCCCGAAACTCTCCCGAAAGCCGCTCGCTCATGCTGTTCACCTTCCTGCTCATCGTCCAGACGCTCGTCGCCGCGGCGATGATCATCGTCATCCTCATGCAGCGCTCCGAAGGCGGCGGCCTCACCGGCGGCAGCCCGTCGGGCCTGATGACGGCCCGCGGCGCCGCCGATTTCCTGACCCGCGCGACCGCGATCCTGGCGACGATCTTCGTCGTCCTGTCGATCGTCCTCGCCGCGCTCGCCGCCAATGCCGGCGGCCCGCGCCGGATCGACCCGTCTCTGGTCAAGCAGCTCCCCTCGTCGGTCCCGCAGCAGGGCCCGACCCAGCCCGTCCCCGGCGCCAACACGCCCGCGGCGCCTCCGGGCGCGCAGCCCTCTCCCGCCGCTCCCGCCCAGCCGCAAGCGCCGCAAGGCAACGGCGCGGTCCCGCGCTAGCCTGATCCCCCTCCCCTTGAGGGATGAGCCGCCGCTTAGGCTGTTTCCGGGGGAAGCAGCCAGGCGGCTCATGGGCTTGGGGAGGGGTGGCGCCTCCGGAAGACTCACCGCCCTAGGAACGAGTCCACCCCCACCCAGCCCCCCCAGGGGGGAGGAGCCCGTCTGCTCGCTTCGCCCGCGCCAAATAAATCCGATTCTCGCCCTTGCCCTCGGACCTCGCCCGCCTCTATCCGGTGACTCCCATGGCGCGGTTCATTTTCATCACCGGCGGCGTGGTCTCCAGCCTTGGCAAAGGCCTGATGGCGGCCTCCCTCGCCGCCCTCCTCCAGGCGCGCGGCTACAAGGTCCGCATCCGCAAGTTCGATCCCTATCTCAACGTCGATCCGGGAACGATGTCGCCCTACCAGCACGGCGAGGTCTACGTCACCGACGACGGCGCCGAGACCGATCTCGACCTCGGCCATTACGAGCGCTTCACCGGCGTCCCCGCCCGCCAGAGCGACAACATCACCACCGGCCGCATCTATCGCGACATCATCATGAAGGAGCGCCGCGGCGACTATCTCGGCGCCACCGTCCAGGTCATCCCGCACGTCACCAACGAGATCAAATCCTTCGCCCGCGCCGATCTCGGCGACCTCGATTTCCTGATCTGCGAGATCGGCGGCACGGTCGGCGACATCGAATCGCTCCCGTTCATCGAGGCGATCCGCCAGCTGAGGAACGATCTGCGCAACGAGGATCCGGCGACCGAGCGCACCGTCTCCATCCACACCACCCTGATCCCCTACATCGCCGCCGCCGGAGAGCTGAAGACCAAGCCGACCCAGCATTCGGTCCGCGATTTGACCAGCCTCGGCATCCAGCCCGATCTCCTGCTCTGCCGGGTCGACCGCCCGCTCCCCGAGAGCGAGCGCGCCAAGATCGCCCAGTTCTGCAACGTCCGCAAGGAAGCGGTCATCCCGGCCCTGGACGCGAAGAGCATCTATTCCGTGCCGCTCCAGTACCACCGCGAGGGCCTCGACGCCGAAGTGCTGCGCGCCTTCCGCATCGACAACGCGCCGCCGCCGGACCTCTCCCGCTGGGAGGACATCATGGACCGCCAGGAGCATTTCGAAGGCGAGGTGACGATCGGCGTCGTCGGCAAATATGTCGGCCTGCAGGACGCCTACAAGTCGCTGACCGAGGCGCTGATCCACGGCGGCCTCGCCAACCGCGTCAAGGTCCGCATCAACTGGCTCGACGCGGAATTGTTCTGCCCCGGCGCGGAAGGCGCCTCGGACGTCGCGCCGATGCTCGAGCCCTGCCACGCCATCCTCGTCCCCGGCGGCTTCGGCGAGCGCGGCAGCGAAGGCAAGATCGCCAGCGTGCAGTTCGCGCGCGAGCGGGGCGTCCCCTTCTTCGGCATCTGCCTCGGCATGCAGATGGCCTGCATCGAGGCGGCCCGGAACACCGCCGGCCTGGCGGGGGCGAGCAGCACCGAGTTCGGCGAAGCCGAAGAGCCCGTCGTCGGCCTGATCACCGAGTGGATGAGCCCGGAAGGGCTGCGCCAGCGCCGCGAAGCCGACGGCGATCTCGGCGGCACGATGCGGCTCGGCGCCTACGAAGCGGTGCTGAGCGGAAACAGCGTGGTGCGCACCATCTACGAAGCGGAGCGCATCAGCGAACGCCACCGCCACCGCTACGAAGTCAACGTCCACTACAAGGACGCGCTGGAGGCAGGCGGCCTCGTCTTCAGCGGCATGAGCCCGGACGGCGCCTTGCCCGAGATCGTCGAGAGGCCGGATCACCCGTGGTTCGTAGGGGTCCAATTCCACCCGGAGCTGAAATCTAAACCTTTTGAACCACACCCGTTGTTCGCCTCATTCATAGAGGCAGCCGTCAAGCAATCTCGTCTGGTCTAGCGCTGCCGCCGGTTCAAAAGGTTTGCCGCTGAAGTCCGATCGAGCGGAGCCGAGAGCGGACCCTCCGAATGTCCTGAGCCCGTCCCGAGCGCAGCGAGTGGCGGAGTCGAAGGAGCCGCATCCACTCTGCGCAAGTCTTATAGAAGCCGCCGTCAAGCAATCTCGGCTTGTTTGATGGCTCATCAGCACGACACCCCTGGGCCCTGTCGAAGGATGCGGCCGTGAAGCAGTCGCGGCTCGTTTAGGGGATGAGGTTCGAACTCCGCTGACGTCCGATCGAGCGAAGCCGAGAGCGGACACCCCGCGCATCCTGAGCCCGTCCCGAGCGGAGGGAGTGGGGGAGACGAAGGAACCAGCTTTTCGCCTCATCCATTGAGGGGCGGCGTCAAGCAGGTCGCCTAGTATAGCTTTCGATCACATGTGCCCAATGTTGGCGATGCGATGTAGCATTGCTTGGGGGCTCACAACATACCGTCGCGCTAACGGCTTTACTTCCTCAATATTTTCGTAATCAAAATTGGCGCTTTCTAAATCCATCCGTATCATGTCAAAGGGCATTAAGATCTCGGCTGCAAATCGATTCGCTTCAATCTCAAGCGGATCAATAGCCAAGGATGAAACGCCATCTCTTTTGTGGATAAGCGCGACACTGGATTTTGAGTCACGACGAACCTTAAAATTATGGTCGATATGAATTTCAAGGTCGTGAAGAACTAAATGGCCGAGTTCATGAGCGATCGTGAACCGCTTTCGGTTTCGGTGGTGAGCATTATTTACACCTATGATCGTACGGCCATGTTGTCTAATTAGCATTCCAGCCAGTTCACCTTCGTACGGAACATAGTGAATCTCAGCACCTAAACGGCGCGCTATTTCATCGATCGGAACAGGTGCGGAGTAGATCCCATGCGCACGCAACATGTCAGTTGCACGAGCCCGAATGTAACGGGTGCTTCTCGCGGCGGTCATTTAGATTTCCGGAGCAACATACCCTCTACGACAGCGACGAGGGAGGGGTCCAATCCCTTGGGGAGAGACGTTTGGCGCGGCGTCGGGTTCGGTTCAAGTGGGCGCAACAGTTCAGCGAGAGAGGTCCCAGTCGCCGCAGCCATAGCAACAACATGATGGAGAAGAACCTGCTGCCGGCCGTGCTCGATATTCACAACTGACGCGCGTGAAAGGCCGATTTTCGCGCCTAGCTGCTCCTGCGTCATACCTCGCGCCCGACGCCGGTCTCGGATTCGCCGACCGAACCGCGGGTACATTTGCTCGGGTGCCGCGACCTTCATGTTGTAAGAATGCCGAAACGAAGATGAACCGTCAAGAGAGAAAGTTTGCGGCGTAAACGTTCAAAAGTTTGTAGAGCAAACGTCTGTAAATGAATGCTCTTCTCGCTTGACATAGGCGGCGATTTTTCGGAGACTCCCAAGTCCCGATGATGGACCGGGACAAGGAGGTGCGCATGGCGAAGGGTGGTAGCGGCGGTCAGGGCGGCGGTCAGGGCGGCGGTCCGGGCGGCGGTCAGGGCGGCGGGGAGGGCGGCGGGCAGGGG
>Ga0196965_1000363_pt1 | contig 29621 bp, 33 predicted proteins | sample S1_20metaG_FD_148668 | JGI IMG/M metagenome (GOLD analysis project Ga0196965, IMG submission 148668) | Soil microbial communities from Anza Borrego desert, Southern California, United States - S1_20 | ecosystem: Environmental > Terrestrial > Soil > Desert | place: USA: California | collected...
ACCCATGCCACCCATGCCACCCATGCCACCCATGCCACCCATGCCACCCATGCCACCAGGTGGACCAGCGGGCATTTTGGATTTAGAGGCTGCAATGACGTCATCAATTCTTAGTAGCATGCATGCGGTTTCTGTTGCAGATTTGATTATTTGTTCTTTGATTGCAGTTGGTTCAAGTATATTATTTTTATAAATATCAGATACAGAAGTAGTTCTGACATTGATACCTATCCATTTAGAACCCTTTGATTGCTTGGCCTTTAATTCAGCCATAGTATCTATTGGATCCATTCCTGCGTTTTCAGCCAGAGTTAAGGGAATTACTTCTAGTGCTTCGGCAAACTTGTCTGCAGCTAATTGAGCTCGACCTTCAAGACTACTTGACCATTGTCTTAATTCATTTGCAATATATGCTTCAGGCGAACCTCCGCCTGCTACAATTGAAGGCTTTTCCAAAACATCTTTCATAACCATAAGAGCATCATGTAAAGATCTGTCAGCCTCGTCGACTACCCTCTGTGAACCTCCACGGACAAGAATAGTTACTGCTTTAGGATTTTTGCAGCCTTCAATAAATACCCATTTGTCGGTTTCAACCTTTCTTTCTTCGACCAAATTAGCAATACCTAAATCTTGGTCGGTAAGGTCATCCAAATTATTTACTAGTCGTGCGCCAGTAGCTTTTGACAATTTGAACATATCGCTTTCTTTCACACGTCTTACCGCAAGAATTCCTGCTTTTGCCAGATAATGTTGTGCGATATCGTCAATGCCTTTTTGACATAACAAGACATTGGCACCAATAGATTGGATCTTATCAACCATGCCTTTTAGCATTCTATTTTCCTCTTCTAGAAACATTTGCATTTGCTGAGGCTCGCTAATTCTGATTTCTGCACTCATTTCTGTCTTTTCGATTTCGAGAGCAGAATTTATTAGTGCAATTTTAGCATTATCTATTCTCTTTGGCATTCCTGCGTGCACTATTTCCTTGTCCAACACTATGCCTTGGATCAATGTGGTATCTCTTATTGATGCACCTGCTTTCTTTTCGACTTTAATATTGTCCAAATCAACACGCATGCTATCGCCTACGGTGTTTTTCTCTGCAACCTGCCTAGCAGCACCTACTACAATATCGCTTAAGACGGGACTATCGTCAGATACAAGTTTTGAATCCATACTAGTTCTGGCTATTTTAATCAAAAGTTCTTTATCATTAACATTAACTTTTAATGCAATTTTATTTAGAATAACTAATGCTTGCTCTGAAGCTGCAGTAAACCCATCCACAATTGCAGATGGATGAACATCTTTTCCAATCAGATCTTCGGCCTTTTCTAAGAGCGTGCCTGCAAATATCACTGACGAGGTAGTTCCATCGCCAACCTCATTATCAACAGACTTTGCAACTTCTACCATTATTTTAGCTGCAGGATGCTGTACATCAATTTCTTTGAGAATCGTTGCTCCATCATTTGTGATTGTGACATCACCTAAAGAATCGACAAGCATCTTATCCATTCCCCTGGGACCGAGACTAGATTTGACTATCTCTGCGACCAGTTTTGCGGCCGTAATGTTATTCTTTTGTGCATCTCTGCCTTTATTTTCTTTTGTTCCTTCTTTTAATATTAAAACTGGCATACCACCAGCAGTTTGTTGAATTGAAGCCATACTCTCTCATATCACCTTAATAGAATGGTACAATTTTTTAATAAGCCCCTTTTATAGGTTTCACAATCTAATCTTTACGAATATGAGGATCAATATTTTGAAAATAAATTTATCAAAGCAAATTAAATATCTGATATGGATTTTGACATCAAAATAGGAGCTAAAAATGAGAGAAAGATAAAAGTAGACCACAATCAAACAACAAGTTTTCTTTGGGAAGGAGAAAATGTTTTTTCTACTCCATCAATGATTTCCGAAATGGAAGAGACATGTAGATTACTATTAAAAGAACAATTTCTTGAAGTCAAATCAGATTGGGACTCCGTAGGTACGGTAGTGGATGTTAACCATATAGCAGCTACACCAGTTGGAGCAGAGATAACTCTAAGGGCAGAAGTAATAGCTATTGACGGAAGGAAAGTATCTTTTAAAGTATCTGCTGAGGATAGTTTAGAGCTGATCGGTGAAGGAAAGCACGAAAGATTTATCATAAATGTCCCCAGATTCAGAGAAAAATTTGACTTGAAAGTAAAAAAACTACGTGACCTATAGATTTGTATACAAGTACAAATTAAAACTAATTTCTTTTACATATATAAAGTTACGATTTAAAAAGGCAAGTATTTGTTATAGAGGTGTTTATTAAATACAAAGAAATCAGATTAAAGAGCATATTTGCATGAGGTAATCGATCCAGACAATTTTTTTTGATGTTAGATTAACATGTTAAAGCAAGTATACCTATCTAATAAAATTATTCACAAGCCAATAGTATACCTACTGTCTGCTACTTTTATGGAGTTTAAATAGAATTAATGAAAGAATGCATCCACCATAAACGCAATGAACAAAGCCGCTAGATATGGACTGCTAAATTTAAATACTAACCATGAAGTTTTTTCACTAGGCCTTAACAATAGCCATACAGACAAAAATATCATAACGATTCCAGATACAGTAGCTGTCAAAAGATAGATTAATCCAAACTGATAAAAAAAGAATGGCAGTATACTAAATACAACCATCATCAACGTTGTCAATGCTATAACACGTACTGACTTGGATTCGCTTGATACCACAGGAAGCATCGGAACTTTGGCCTTCTTGTAATCTTCTTTTACATGTAAGGCTAAACTCCAAATATGAGTCGGAATCCAGAAAAACACCAATCCAGCCATTGCAATTCCTATTTCTACGTGCTGAAATGTTACTGCTATATAGCCTATAAGCGCCGGAGCACCACCAGAGAACCCCCCAAGAATAATGTTTGACTGACTTGTTCGCTTCAACCACTTACTGTAAACTATGATATTATCAAATAAACCAAAAGCCATTAATCCAAAAGCCCAGATATTTATGAACCATGAACAAACAAGCGATATACCAGCCAAAACGAGTCCAAAAATTAATGCATTTCGTGGAGAAATTCTGCCTGAAGGAATAGGACGCCCCTTTGTTCTCTCCATGATAGCATCAATATCCCGATCATTATAACCAGTAAGGGTATCGGCTGCAGCTGAACCCGCAGCTATTGCAATAAACAATAATGTCCAAGTAATCCAACTGACCTGAACATCGAATAACCAGGATGCCGAAACCGCAGCACCGATAGCTGTGAAAACAAGTAGATACCAAATTTTTGGTTTTGTGAGTTCATAGTAATTCTTAACTTGGTTACCTACGGTCTTCATCTGTAAACCCAAATAATCTATTAACCTACCATCATCTTATAATTAAAATAGTTATTTATATCTTGAGAGAACTTTTGCTATTTGGATTCTGAATTAGAGATGATTTCTCTAGAAGTTTTTCTCATCTCGATGAATGTCTCGGTTTTTTGAACCCCTTCTATTCTACCTACCTTTTCTGATATTATTTGATGCATCTCATCCAGGGATCTAGCAGTCATAGTTACCAGTACGTCAAATCGTCCCGTGACTTCAGCAACCTCTCTTACTTCAGGGATTTTGAATAATTCTCCTAAAACATTATCACGCAACTTTGAATCCATAGTAATACCCGTTAGGGCTTTAACATTGAATCCTAAGGCCTCATCATTTATTATTATCGTGAATTTTTTTATTAGTCCTCTTTTTACCAAACGTTTGATTCTACTATAAACGACAGAAGAATTGATATTGATTTTTTTTGAAAGCCTGGGTACAGATATGCTTGCATCCTTTGACAGCTCACTCAATATCTTTAGATCAAGATCGTCGATTCTGCCCATAATTTTCAAAATATACTAAATTTTGGTGGTTAATAAATGTATAATTATTATATTTGTATAAAGATTTTTTAATTTTAAAAAAATTTATATAATTTTTTTTGTTTTGAACATTTCGGCAAGTAAAACGGCTCCCTTTGCAGAACCCATTTTCTCATTATGTGTCAAAAGTACATATTTTATGCCATTTTCAAAGACAGAGTCTGTTCTCAACCTTCCTACTACAGTAGTCATCCCATCGTTAACCTCTCTGTCGACTCGTGGCTGAGGTCTAGTTGGATCATCATTTACTACGATATACTCGTTAGGTGCAGTCGGAAGTTTTTTTATTGATACATTGTTAGAAAATTCAATCATCTTCTGTTTAACGGATGATGGATCGGCCTTTTCATTTGTCTCAACAAAAACTACTTCAGTGTGACCATCAGATACAGGTACTCTTGTGCATGTGCAACTAACTCTGATATCATTGGCCGAGATTTCTTTACTATTATCGTCGTATTTACCCAAAATCTTCTTAGTCTCGATTTGTACCTTTTCCTCTTCCTTAGGAATATATGGGATGACATTATCTAATATATCCAAAGCAATAACACCTGGTGACCTCCCAGCGCCTGATAGTGCTTGCATTGAGGTCATAAAGACATTTTTGACTCCAAAATTATCAATTAGAGGTTTTAATGTTATAGCCAGTCCGGTAGTGGTGCAATTTGGCAAAGGTGCAATGAACCCCTTCCATTGACGTTCTTTTTGTTGTTTTTTTAGAAGCTCAGAATGATCATCATTTATTCCTGGAATTAGTATAGGTACATCATTCTCATATCTAAAAGCAGCAGCTGTACTAATTACAGGAACATGTTGGGCCAATTTAGGTTCAATTACTTGTGCATCATCAGATTCGAGGGCAGTAAATATTAAATCAAAATCCTTCGGATCTATATCAGCCATTCTTGATACTACTTTCTCTCTTATATAGTCTGGAACTTGTTCTCGGTTATGCCATTTCAATATGCCAGACTGTGGATCCCTAATAGCATCAATGTATTTTTTACCAGCAGATCTCTCAGAAGAAACAACATGAGTTAATTCGAACCATGGGTGTTTGTTAAGAGCAACTACAAATTCCTGGCCAACCGCACCCGTTGAACCGACTAACGCAACTTTAAGCATATGAGATGCATAAATGATAAAACAATTAATAATCCTTTTTAAACAGTTTTTGAAATAAAAATTGATGTCAAGGGCTTATTCAGGTTAAAATGAATAATAGAAAAGAAACATTTGATTCAAATTTGCAAGATTGCCAACATGGTGGACTCTATTCTGTAGACTCGCACAAAAGTAATAGCATCCAAATAGACTTTAGTTCTAACCTAAATCCATTAGGGATATCGAAAAGAGTTTTATCTAAATTGCAGTCTAACATTGCCCTTGCATATAACTATCCCGATCCAAAATGTATTAAACTAAAAAAAAAGATCTTAGAGTATATAGATTCTGATAGAGATTTTGATATCGATCATAACCTGATAGCAGGAAATGGAGCCACGGAACTAATACATTACTTTGCATCCGCATTTGTAAAAAAGAAAGCATTGGTTCCAATTCCAACTTTTTGTGAGTATGAACTTGCCTGTAAACGTAAAGAATCTATTATACAATATTCGGATTCTTATCATAATGATTTCCATATAGATTCAGATTCTATTATTAGGATCGCAAATGACCCAAACAATGAAATTTCATCTATTTTTTTGTGTAATCCTAATAACCCAACTGGAAAGTATTCTAAAAAAGAGATAATGAACATTATCGAAAAGACTGATAAAAAAATCAAAATCCTTTTAGATGAATCATTTATTGAATTTGTGGATATACAACAGAAAATTACGAATAATTATTTTGTAAATCTAATAAGCGAATATAAAAATTTGATAATTCTCAGATCCCTCACAAAAACATTTGGTCTTGCAGGTTTAAGAATAGGCTATGCGATCTCGACACGAACCAACATAGATAAGCTAAATCATTATTTGATAAGTTGGAATGTAAATGGGCTAGCACAAGTGGCTGCAATAGAGGCCTTAAAAGACAATATTCATTTACAATCGACTCTGAAAAATAACACTTTCGAAAGAAAGAGATTATATCCTTTGTTTGGTAAAAATAATAGATTAAGACCTATTCCAACCGATGCCAATTTCTATTTAATTGAGATTAATGATACGAAAATGAGTTCTACCAATCTAAGAGATAAATTGCTTAAAAGAAACAAGATCCTTGTAAGAGATTGTAAGAATTTTACAGGTTTGAATGATAAATTCATTCGAGTGGCTATAAAGACTAGAAAAGAGAACAATATGCTTTTAAAGGCTTTGGAAGACGCATTATGAATTCAAAATTATTAATGATTCAGGGAACCTCATCTGGTGCAGGAAAAAGTATAATCGTCACGGCTCTAGGCAGAATTCTAACTAACAGAGGTTTCAGAGTTGCTCCTTTTAAATCTCAAAATATGTCCTCTTTTACTTTTAAAATAAAAGATTCCAACAAAATAATCGCAAACGCCCAGGCCATTCAATCTTTAGCATGTAAGACAAATCCTAATCCAAATATGAATCCGATTCTGTTAGAACCATTGGGTAACAATGAGAGCAATGTATATGTTAATGGAGATTTTTTTGCCAAAATGAAGGCTCAACAATATTATTCAGACTTTGTTCTCAAAACAGGTTTTCGGTTAGCCCTAGCAGCTTTCAAAGAATTGCAAAAAGATTTCGACATAATATTATTAGAAGGAGCAGGCTCGCCTGCTGAAATAAACATTCAAAAATACGATATTGCAAATATGCTTTTTGCCAGTACCGTCAAATCTCCTGTTATATTAGTTTCAGATATTGAGAGGGGAGGTTGTTTTGCAAGCATTTTAGGAACTATGATGTTGTTAAAACCTTCGCATCAGAAATTGGTAAAAGGAATCATGATAAACAAGTTTCGTGGTGACAATGAAATCTTGGCACCTGCAATTAAAAAAATAGAATCTAAAACTAAAAAACCTGTTTTAGGGATCATTCCAAAAATTGATCACAACATTCCGCAAGAGGATTCGCTGGATGGCGATAACAGCCACATTCTTGATATAGGAAGACAGAATAGAGTCAAAGAAAAGAATAGGAACAAAAAAACATCATATTCCAAAAAGATAATCAAATTTATACCTAGCGCTAGTGCTAGTGCTAGTGCTGATATGTTTTCTTTTAGTCATGCGATATTAGATCAAGAAATTGACAGATTTGCAGACATGATAGAATCTTTTATCAATTTTGATTATATAATGGATAAAATCATCATCAAATGAAAAAGAACAGGTAGTCAATATGGTGTTTGATTTAATTGAAGAAATTTTTCTTGTATTGATAACTGCTGTCTTAATAGACGTCATGTTTGGTGAACCACCCAATAATATACATCCCATTGTCATGGTAGGCAGAATCATTAATTTCTTTACAAAAATCGTAAAAAAATCATCCCAGAATATACAAAAAGGTTTTGAAAAAATTATGGGATCGATTCTAACAATAGGTCTAATTATTGCTACGGGTTTAATTGTTTATTTTATTATTGTGCAATCACTTCACTTGTTAGGTACAATAATATTCGTTTTGCTTTCCGCCATAATTTTCAAAATTTCATTTTCAATTAAAGCTATGGAGAATCACATTAACGATATTGTAGACGAATTAAACAGAAGCGATTTGGATAAAGCCCGCAATAATCTAGCAAAAATTGTTAGTCGAGATACTAAAAATTTATCAGAACCAAAAGTAATATCTGCATGTATAGAGTGTATTGCAGAAAGTTTTGTAGACGGGATACTTTCTCCTTTGTTTTATTACGGGATTTTGAACACTCCAGGGGCTATGATGTATAGAGTTGCAAATACATTGGATTCAATGATTGCATATAAGGATGAATATTACAAAGATTATGGTTGGATGGCCGCAAAATTGGACACACTACTGAATTTCATTCCAGCAAGAATTTCTCCAGTGTTCTTAATTCCAGCGATCATGATCTGTCAAAAGGATTGGAAAAATTCCATAAGAATAATGAAGAGAGACTGTAATAAGGTAGAAAGTTTCAATGCGGGAATACCAATGTCTATAATGGCAGGGGGGTTAAATACCCAATTAGAGAAGATAAATCATTACAAACTAGGAGACATGACAGAACAGCTAAGTATCCAAAAATGTATGATATCATTGAAAATAACAAAAATTGCTGCAGGTATATGTATAGTTGGTTTTATAATTCCAATTATAATTACCTTAAATTATTTGAGTTGGTGGAGCTTGTTTTTTGGTTTTTAGTAACATATTAGGTACAATTGCATTTCTGACAATACTACCAGTCGGAAGATCTGCCAAGACTTATGAATTAGAAAATATTTCAAAAAATATGTTTTTGTTTCCAGTTATAGGTGCAGTAATTGGAATAATAACTCTACCAATAACGATAGCATCATCATATTTTTTCAACCAGTATATAGCAGCCTTTATAATTACAATTTTTTTGATAGTAATAACAGGGATTCATCACACAGACGCATTGGCAGATTTCGCTGATGGAATGATGGTTAAAGGAAATAAAGAAAAAAAGTATCAAGTTATGCATGACCCTAGGATTGGCTCAGCTGGTGCAGTTGCTATATCAGGGTATATACTTGGAATGATCCTAGCGATTTCTTCAATCTCTGGTATAGACAGATTGATTATGGCCATAATTGTATCTGAGATAGTATCTAAATATTCAATGGTATTGCAAGCATTCTATAGTAATTCCGCTTGGGATGGATATAGCTCTCAGTTTACAAAGAACATGAAATCAAAGAAAAAGTTCTGCATAGCTACAATTATTACTGCTGCACTTGTTGCATCACTTTCTTACACAGACCCCCTAATAGGAATTCAGATATTAGGGATTGGTCTAATTTGCTCTTTGATTGTGATATACATCTCAAATAAAAATGTGGGTGGCATTACAGGTGATGTTATGGGCGCAACAAATGAAATTGTAAGATTAGTTTCCTTGATTTCCTTGGCATAACTGATCTCAACAAGATATTTTCAACAAGTAAATATATTCTAGCAATATAAATCCTCAAAAGTCATGTTTAACTTTTTGTTATCAGAATATATAGTCAAAGAAACAATAGCAAATAGGATTATCTTGGAATTGTAAGAGTCTCTAATTGAATCTTATAGTATCAGTTAATTATCATAGCAAGCCCTCCTATGCCTATTTCCAAATACTACGAACTTTAAATCAATACTATGATATCAACTATTCTATAATTAATCTGCAACTGGCCGTGCAGATCACTGGCAGAATCTAAATATTCATACATCCACATCCACAAATCCACATAACAACAATAATTATGCAAGAATAATGATGGTAACTTAGAATTCTTATCTCATTAATGACAACTTTAAGGCATTAGTCTAGTCTTGTCTAGTCTACAATTCATCTTTTAGAAATCCAACATTGATAACTAGATTTATAAAAAAGGATTTCATTCCAAGTAACCTAATTCAGTTAAAAGTTAATGGAAGTTTCAACTCCGAAAGAGAACCTATTTAGCATAATCAAAACAATAAGAAATTGGAGAATAAGAAAACAGAGAGAGAGTAGATAGAGTTAGTATGGAACGAGAAATAATTAATTGTGTTCTCATGTGTGGTGGCATTGGTAGTCGACTAAATGCCAACTCCAAAATATACGGAAAAAATATTGAAAAGCCACTTGTGTCTTTAAACCGCAAGCCACTGATTCAATATATTATTGAAACTATATTAGGTTTAGATCGAGAATTCAGATTATTTGCTGCAGTAAGCAGTAATACAAAAAAAACAGAAGAATTTATCAATATCAAGTATTTCAAAAAAATAACAATCATAAAGACAAAAGGTACCGGTTTTTCAGAAGACTTTTCTTACATAATAAAATACTTTAATGCTAATTACCAAATAAAAGAACAAGAAAAACAATTATCTAATTCTTCCAAGATTATATTTTTTCCCGTTGATTTACCTCTTGTATCGATAAACACTATTGAGAGAATTAGAGAACTCAAACAAGAAACTCCATTAACTTCTATAGTCATAGATAAAAAGATAATCGAGGACAATGGGTTTTGTCCTACTCCATATACACTAAGAATTGATGAAAAAGAATATTGTTATACAGGTATTTCAGTAGTAGACTTTGCTCATATTAGTAACAATATTGGAAAAATAAATTGCAATCAAATTAAAGAAACACCTTTCATTATCAACAGTCCTGAATTTGCTTTTAATATCAATACAAGGGATGATTTGAAAAGAACTGAAGATTATATAATCTGTGTAAAAAATCAGACAAGAAGAGAACAATAACAGATTAATCTAAAGTTTCTAATATATTACCTATTATTTTGGCCTGTCCACCTGTATTTAAAAGGAGTTCAGAATTACAAGATGGACATAAAACGGTCTTTGTACTATATGTGTAAAGAACTTTAACATTCTTGCATGATTCGCATTCCACCTTTACGAAGTTGCTACGAGGTTTTGGGATCATAATATTATGCTTTTTCATATCAATCAATCACTAATCTCTTTATTTTCATTTTATATTTTTAGGCCTGGATTTCCAGCTTTCTGATACGCATTCCTTGTTTCATCGTCTTTCTCTGACACGTTTTACATGTATACCTTAGAGTAACTTTTTTAGTTGTTTTGGCAGTTCTTTTTAATTCTGGGAATTTTTGACCACCATATCCTTTTTTGTCTTCAGCGTGGCGTCTAGCACCCTGGGCACCCTTTCTATCCTTGCCCTTCTTATAAGTAGAAACAGCTTGAACAGTATGAGTTTTACATTTTGGACAAAATTTTCGTAGCTCTTTCTGCATCTTCATATATATAAAATCACCTCGTTAGGGTAATTTAAAGTAAATATATTATATTCAGAGAAACAAGCAAAATTATGTTGTATAAGAAATTGATACATTGGGTAACTAATGTGATAAAATATTAGATTGAAATCGTTATTCTTGTATAATCTCTAATTCGATTTAGAAATAATGCAATACAAAGCTTATATACATCAACGAGTTATAACCCCTAATGTTTACATTCTTACAAGTGTTTAATCCTGAAGCTTTTGGAGTATGGATACCATTAGCAGTTGGTTTAGGAATTGGGCTAGTTTATGCTTTAGCATCAGCAGCTAGAAAGGCAAGATAGTCCCACATTTTTTTAAGCCAAAACATTTTTTTCATATTCATAGATCAACCTAGAAATCACCACCTGGGATTCTAATCCCATATTAGAGATAGAGTATTTTTTGTTAAAGCATGAATCTACACCATCTGAAAAATAACCTTTTGGAAATCCTCCAATTACCACACATGGGTTAGCAAACTCAATAAGGTCCATAGTTATTGATTCAAGTTTTCTATAATTACCAGTAGTTGAAAATCCCACAACAATCTCGGCTTTGATAATTTCACGTAACAGATAGTCAAATTTGACGTGCTCTCTAATTTCAAGTAATATTTGTCCCTCATTTGAAATTATTTTCTTGTTTTTAAAAAGATTCAATATCAATCCCTCAAATCGCGAATAAGACTTTGGAATTCTAACGTTGTTTCCTATTAGTATAACGTCATTATTAATAGTATGTATAAAAATCTTGATTAAGTTATTTTGATAAAGTGGCGTAGCCAGTGCATTTACCAATGCAATATGAAGTATATCAGGTCGACCCCTTTTATGATGATTGTCTAGATCACTAGCCTTCATAGCAAAATGATGAAGTGATCTATCTAACAAAATATCATCAGGTTTTTTTCCAGAGTGACGATTTTTCTTTAACGAGGGATGTTTATAAATATCGATAGGAATTGTTTCTAAGGAAGCATCGGCTATAATTAAATTTAGCAAATGAGGTGAATGTAAAGATAATCAAAAATTATTTAAAGATATATAATATTACATCTTAGATTGTATTAAATTAAAAAGATATGAGAAAGAGTACAATAAAACAGATTGCACTACAGAGAGTGAGTATTTTGATAGATAGTGCGCTTTATACTAATGATGAATTTGCTCAAAATCATATCAGGATAGCAAGGAGAATTATTTCAAAATATAAAATAAAAATTCCCTTTGAATATAAAATATTATTTTGTAAAAAATGTAAAAAGTATATGCATCCAGGTAAGGATTCAAGTATAAGAATTGGCAGGTCAAATACAAAGGCTCTCAGAATAACGTGTAAGTTCTGTGGCTATACGTATAGAAAGATATTGAAGAAAAATACAAAGAGGCCAAAATCAAAAGATAAGACAGCAGTATCAGCAAAAGCAATAACAACAGCAGCACAAGCCACTTCTTAAACATTAACAGAATTTAAAGCTAACATAATTCAAAATCTGATTGATTATTGAAAGATACAAAGAACAAGGAATATAAGGGAAAATTGTTGAATTTATCCTGTAATAGTAAATGGCGAAGGTATTTGATGTTCCAGCAAATGAATTGATATCAAAATTAACAGATCAGCTTAAAAAAGATAAGAAAATAAATCCTCCGGAATGGGCCAGTTATGTGAAAACTGGCGCACATGCTGAAAAAATTCCCCAAAACAGAGATTGGTGGTATACTAGATGTGCCTCATTAGTAAGGAAGGTGTATTTACATGGACCTATAGGAATATCAGATTTGAAAAGCTATTATGGCGGAAGAAAAAGAATCGGTTACAATTTAGACCATCATAAGGATGCTGGCGGTGCGATTATCAGAAATGCCCTGCAACAATTAGAGGCATCTGGATATGTGGAGAAGAAAGGCAAAGGCAGAATTATATCTAATGAAGGAATGAAGAGAGTAGATAGACTTGCCACCGAAATCTTCAAGGAAACTTCAAAGTTGAACAATAATTTAGAAAGATACGCATAAAGGAGAGTAAAATATGTCAAGCCCCCCACAACCTCATCAACCTTCTGATGATGAAATTAGAAGACAGCAGGCAGAAGCGGAGGCAATGAAGCAAAGAGCGTTATCAATGTTATTAGATTCAGCGGCAAGACAAAGACTCACAAATGTAAAAATGGTAAAGCCAGAACTGGCTACAGCGGTAGAGAATTATCTTTTAAATGCAGCAACATCCGGTCGTCTAAATAGAGCTATTACTGATGATGAATTAAAACAAATACTATTGACAATTCAACAACCCAGAAGAGATTTTCGAATTAACAGAAGATAAATTTAATTTCTGAATTTATACTTTATTTATAATTTTAATACAAATAGTAAATAATAATATTTGATTTTGAGTTAACTATATTAAGGTTTTAAAATATCATCTTCCCATGAAGGCAGCTGTATTTAGAGAGTATAATAAAGATCCAACTAAGGTAATAAAAATTGAAGACATTGATGTTCCCAAGATAAAACCAAACGAAGTTTTGATAAAAGTCGAGTCTGCGGCGTATAACTATAATGATCTGTGGGCAATCTGGGGTGACCCAGTCAAGACCCCACTCCCACATATTTCTGGAAGTGATGTAGCAGGAAATGTAGTGGAGATTGGAGATGAAGTTACCAAGTTTAAGGTAGGCGATAGAGTAGTATCACATTCCAACTTAAGTTGCAGAGTATGTGAACAGTGCACTGCAGGCAGAGAATATGACTGCAAAGATAGACTTGTTTGGGGATTTCAAACAGGTCCCTTGTGGGGCGGCTTTGCACAATACACACACCTTCCGGAAGTTAATGTTGCGAAATTACCGGATAATTTGTCATTTGAAGATGCCGCTGCCATATCCATGGTAGGAATGACATCATGGCATATGCTTGTCGGACGAGCCAAAATTATCCCGGGTCAAACAGTTTTGATAATGGGAGGAACCAGTGGAGTAGGAATGGTAGGTATTCAAATTGCCAAACTATATAATTGCAATGTAATTGCAACAGCCGGAAATCAACAAAAAATGGATAAATGTGTAGAACTGGGTGCAGATCACGTGGTAAATCACCGAGAAGCCGACTGGTATAAGAAAGTGAGAGAGATCACAAAGAAGGAAGGGGTAGATGTCATTTTTGAACATATTGGAAAAAATGTATTCCCCCAGGAAGTAAGTCTATTGAAGATGGGGGGGACACTAGTCGCAACCGGAGCTACGACTGGATATGACTCCACTATTGACCTGAGATATTTGTTCTTTAAAGGAACTAATCTGTTGGGCTCAACCCAAGGAACCAAAGCAGAATTAGATCAAGTAGTTTATTGGGCAAGTAAGGGAAGACTAAAACCTGTTATCCATACCTCATTGCCATTTTCAAACATGGTAGAGGGTCATGTGATGATGGCTGGTGCAGAACAGATTGGAAAAATAATTACCAATCCACAAAAGCTTTAATTTTTTTATATCTATTTATACGACAAGTATTGTGGGAAGCTCAAGAAGTTTAATCTTTATTCCAGGAAATAATCAGAGATTTTTAGAGAAATCAAAAGGGATTAATTCAGATATTCTTTGCTTTGACCTTGAAGACTCTGTACCATCAGAAGAAAAAGAGGTTGCAAGAGAATATATACAAAAAATAGTAGGAGAACTTTACAACAATACTGAATTAAAGAAGGAAAGAATTGTAGCGGTAAGAATAAATTCGCCTAAATCAGAGCATATTTTAAATGACTTGAATAAAGTTGTCATTAATGGAGTAGATGCAATAGTTATCCCTAAGGTAGACGAAGTATCGCAAATATCAGAAATTTCAAAAATAATAGAAAAATTAGAACATGAAAAAAATATTTCAAATGGACATATAAAGATAATACCCTCAATAGAATCAGCTTTAGGAGTAGTCAATGGATTTAACATTGCAAGTTGTAATGAAAGAATTTCGTCACTTGTATTTGGCATCTTTGACTTTCTCCATGATATGAAAATAGATAATTCTGATAATGACATATTTACTGGTTACATGTATGCTCGGGCTAAAGTACCTGTTGATGCAAGAGCTGCTGGTATTGACTCGATCGATTCCATTTGGCAAGACATCAATGATTTAGATGGATTAAATAAAGATCTAAAGCTAGGAAAAAAATTTGGGTATAACGGTAAATGTATTATACATCCGTCTCAAATTGATCATGTTCATAAAACATTTAGCCCTTCTAAGCAGGATATAGAATGGGCAAAAAAGGTAGTTCAAGTACTAGATAATGCGCAAAAAAACCATGCGACAGGTGCAGTAAGATTGGAAGGAAAAATGATAGATGCAGTACACTACAAACAAGCCAAGAGAATTTTAGACTCGATCTAATAAAATAGATTTAATTTAATAATCTTCAAATTAGATTTTTGTATTTTAATTCTTGTGTTTACGGGTATTACCGAGTATTTAGCAGCCATCGAAGATATTAATAAGACATCATCATCATCATCATCAGAGAATAAGAATTCTAAAACTAATATGAATATAGCCAATCATCATACAGAAATAACACTTTTACTGCCAGAATCAAAATCCAAAGGAGTCAAAATCGGCGATAGTATTTCCGTAAATGGAGTATGTTTAACTGTTGCAAAATTAAAAAACACTAATGTTACCTTTCAGGTAATCGATGAAACCATAAACAAAACTAATCTTGGCGATTTGAGAAAAGGAGATAGAGCAAACATTGAAAGGAGTTTAAAGATAGGAGGTAGACTAGAAGGTCATTTTGTTTTAGGGCATGTAGATGGTATTGGAATAATTAAAAAAATTCATAGGGGTGAAAAAGGAAGTAGGATCAAAATAAGAATAGAAGATAAAAGTCTTTTACCCCTTATTGTGCAAAAAGGTTCAATCGCAATTGATGGAGTAAGTCTTACGGTCGTAAGTGTCAAACAAAATATGGTTGAAATAGCGCTAATCCCTCATACTCTTGAGAACACAACTTTTGGAATTAAAAAAATTGGTGATACAGTAAACATAGAAATAGATATTTTATCACGATATTTATCAAATATCTACCGATTTTCTGGTAACAACAAGCAAGATAGTAAGATATATTAGCATTGATGAGAAAAGATCAGTAATTGACAAAAATATTTGAAGCTGTAACATCGTTTAGGAATGGAAATTTTGTCTTAATCCACGACGATGATAATCGTGAAGATGAAGTTGACATGGTGATTTCTTCACAAAATATTTCTCCAAAACATATTGCTAAAATGAGAAAGGATGCTGGAGGATTAATATGTACTGCAGTATCAAAAGAAATATCTTCAAAATTAGGATTACCATTTATCTATGATGTTTTAAATATTTTTGGAACATCAAATAAAACAATATCTTTTATAAACCAAAATAGTTCGCCATATGGGGACAAGCCTTCGTTTTCAATAACACTTAACCATGTAAATACCTATACAGGTATAACCGATCACGATCGGGCTTTAACTATTTCGTCTTTAGCAAATGTTTGTTCTGAATTGAACAATAATATTGATATGAATGATCAGAAAATAACTGTAGAAAAGTTTCAAACGAATTTTAGAACACCAGGTCATGTCCCTATCCTAATTGCTTCAAAAGGATTGCTTAACGAAAGAAAAGGACATACTGAGATGTCAATTTTTCTCACAAAAATTTCGAATATGACAAATGTAACCACAATTTGTGAAATGTTAGATCCTCATAATTACAAAGCCTTATCTTACAAAGATGCAGTTGAGTATGCCAGGGAAAATAAATTAGTAATTATCGAAGCAAAGGAACTAATAGCATTTGCAAAGTCATATGAAAAATAGTAATGAAGGTTAGAATCGGAATTGTTGTTTCAGAATTCAATAATGAGATAACATTTGCAATGCTTGATGAAGCAAAGAAATTCGTAAATGAGCACCCAGCATCAAGAATAACTTACGTTTGTTTTGTGCCTGGTGTATTTGACATCCCCATTATGACTGAAGAATTGTTAAAGAAAAAAAACGTTGACACAGTCGTTACTTTAGGAGCCATAATAAAGGGAGAGACTAGTCATGACAGAATAATTGCAAACAGCACGTCTAAACTAATAAGTGAACTTTCTTTAAAATATAATAAACCAGTATCCTTAGGAATAACAGGGCCAGACATGACCTTTGAACAAGCCGAGGCCAGAATAGAACCCGTGTCGCGGCATGCAATTCATACTGCGTTGCAAATGACAGAGAGAATAAGAACAATTAGAAATAACAAAATAAAAAATAAAAGTTCAAAAATAACAGTAGTAGATTAGTTTGGTATGCCAGTTAACGGTAATAAAATTAGAAGGTTACGGCCCGTGGACCCTTGAATTAGGAAGCGATAGGGAACATCAGTTGCAAATGCTTCAAGCCAGGATGTATGCAGACTTGCAGGAATACTTTTCAGAAAAGAATGGATTGGTATTTTTTAATCGCTTTGATGAATTTATTGCAATTACTAATCAGATTAGTTTACTTGAACATAAAGAGATTTTTGATAGAATATCGAAGCAAAATGATAAAATAAAAATTTCAATGACCATAGGAATTGGAGAGACTCCATTAGAATCTGATAAAAAAATACATGAAATCAAGAAAGAGAGAAAGAACATGATATATCATAATATTTATGCCATAGAGCAAGAGCATACAAAACTAAAAAATTACTCGAAAAAAAACGAGGAAAGGTCAGGTCAAAGTAATAGTAATGATTTAAAAATTATACACATTGATGTAGACAGCTCTACTTCAATTGCTAAAAATCTTTCTAATTATGAAATTACTAACCTCTTACTAAAGCTTTATCTTGAAATATCAAGTTTATTTTTAAAGGAAGATAGCTTGGCTTTTTTTTTAGGAGGGGACAATTTCATGGTAATAGCCAGGAACAGTCTTGACAGCAGTAAAATAACCACGTTGATCAATACACTTTGTAAATTGTGTGACATAAAGCTTAACTGTGGAATTGGAAATGGCAAAAACGCCAGGACAGCAGCTATGTTTGCTACTAAATCATTGGACCAGATCAGAATGTATAGAAAAAATGGCAAGACAATAAATGTTTTTGAATCAAATTGAAAAAAACTATAATAAAAAATGCTAATATTCTGGTTGGCGAAGAACTGGAAATAACTGAAAGCGGATCCATCATAATAAGTGAACATGGAATAATTGAAAAAGTAGTAAGAAAATCAAAGCAAGTAGACATTAATATTTTCGATAATTCGTTTGCCAAAAAAAATGGCATTAAAATTATAGATGCAGAGGGTTTTATTGTGATTCCAGGTTTCATCAATTCACACATTCATTTAGGAGATTCAATAGGAAAAGATATTTCAGCCAATGCCGATCTGAATAAAAGAGTACATCCTCATTATGGTATCAAGAAAACTATTCTTGATAAGACTCCCAAGTCTTTTTTAGTACAAATGATGAGAAACTCAGTCTTGTCTATGGTAAACAAAGGTATAACAACCTTTGCGGATTTTAGGGAAGGTGGGCTCGAAGGTTTAAATCTTCTACGGGAGGCAATTAATAACATACCAATAAATGGAATCACTTTAGGCAGAATTGATTTTAGTAATTATTATGATTATGATAACAGTCGGAGTTACTTGGATAATTCCAAGAAGCATAATACATTATTTTCACAGAATACAAACGCAAATTTTTCATCTAAGCAAAAGATAGGAGGAGATGATAAAATAAAAGAATGGAAAGGAAATAGAAAGGGATTTGGAATAGGGTTTGAGGGCAATAGAAAGGAAGAAAATGGCATTATCCAGATAGGACAAAAGATTTTAGAAAATTGTGATGGATTTGGAATTAGCGGTGCCAATGAAAATACCAATGCCATGTTATTACTATATAATAAACTCATACAAGAATACAAAGTAAAATCTAGAGAGTCAAAAAACAAATATAAAAAGCTATTTCTTGCTATACATGCAGCCGAAGTAAAAGATGCAGTAGAAGAATCAATTATAAAATACAAAAAAACTGAAATTAAAAGGACATTGGAACTCTTAGATCCTGACGTTTACATTCATGTTACTAATCCTACAGAATCTGATCTTCATTTATTGCATACAAAAGGAAAAAAAATAGTTATTTGTCCCAGAGCAAACGGTATCTTAGGCGTTGGGTTGGCACCTATAAAAAAAATGCTTAGCCTTAATCTTTTACTTGGTATAGGCACAGATAATGTTATGCTTAATTCCCCAGATATGTTTAAGGAGATGGATTATTTGATAAAGAGTCAAAGAGCCATAGAGAGGGATAGCAGTTTTCTTAGCGCCAAAGAGGTTCTAAAGATGGCTACTGTAAATGGAGGAAAAATTTTTAATCTTAATGCTGGATGTATTAAGAAAGGATACAAAGCAGATTTACTATTCATAGATAAATACGACTTGGATTTATATCCGGTATTTGATATCCATATGGCGATTGTAAACCGATGCACCGAAAGACAAATAAAAGCAATAATGATAAATGGCAAATTAATTCGCGAGAATACTAATTTAGGGTAGTGAGTAAAAAACAAAATGAAGGTGATACTAAATGCAGCATCCAGTATTGACGGAAGAATAGCGACTAGTAAAGGAGATACAAAAATATCATCAATATCAGATCTTCGACGGGTCCACATTCTGAGATCAGAAGTGGATGCGATTTTAGTAGGCATCACCACTGTAATTAATGATGACCCACTTCTAACGGTTAGAAAAAAGACATCAAAAAAAAGGCTTAATGATCAGAATCGAATTGCGGTCTCAAACCCCATACGTATAATCGTCGATGGCAAAGCAAAGATTCCCCTACATTCGACTATAGTAAAGACAGCAAATCAAATAGAAACCAGAATTGCAGTTACTAAAAATGCACCATTGAAAAAACTAAAAAAGTTGCAAGAAAAGGGCTTAAAAATAATGGTTATAGAACACGATCCAAAAGAAAAGGGAAGAGTGGATTTGAAAAAGCTGTTTGATTTTTTAGAACGCGATGGAGTATCAAAGATCCTTGTTGAAGGAGGTGGAGAAATTAATTGGTCCTTAATAAGTAATAATCTTTTTGACGAATTGATCGTCACTATATCACCTCTAATAATTGGTGGAAGAAAGGCAACCTCATTGGTAGGAGGTAAGGGATACGACACAATAAGCGAAAGTACTAAAATGAAACTAGCTAAACTGCAGAAAAAAAATACAGGCGAAGTAGTTCTTTACTACAGGAACAATAATAAGAGCAAGACTATAAAAGATTAGGATTATCTTACTGGATCCGCACTTAATTGTTCTATCTTGTATCTAAGCGCATCTTTCAATTTGCTATTATCAACCATATTCAGAGGTTCTTTACAATTAGGACATTTGAAAAACAACTCTATGGCGTAATCAAATTTGATCCTATCACATGCAGAATTGCCACAATGATAAAATTCAGATGATTCTTCATATTCAAGTCTGTTTTGCAATCTTTCTAAGATTTTCTTTTTCTGATTATCAATAAAATTATCTACATGATCCCTTTTTGCTCTCCATCTATATACAAACCAACCTTTTTTTTCATCTTTGACCCGTATTCCTGTTATCAGAGCTTTTCCAAATAGATCATAAAGTACCTTTCGTATAATATTTATTCGAAGACCTGTAGCAAGAGCTATTTCTTCATCAGTTGAATCTTCCGATTTTAATAATGCTTTAGCAACTTGGTGATATTCATCTCCACCAATCAATGATGCAATTTTTATAAAAGGATCCTCACTACTGTCAACACTTTGCATAAAAGTAATATATATTATCGTAATCAAAAGATATATAGTTTTCCAATCTCATATACCATCCACATTCAAAATCCCTAAACTATATAATTAAAATATTCTAGTAAGCCAAGCTAAGAGACACCATACTTTAATAGAAATGATAGATTTAATCTATATATGCTATCGACAGCTGAACCATTATAAAGGCAATAATTTTCTTCATCCTTAGCGATATACCAAAATATTAGATCCATGTGACATATGTAATATTCGTAATGACTTTGTAGATCACAAGAACTATACAAAATTTTGTTGGGTGGGGGTGGCAATACCGATTTTTAGTACCATAATAGTGTTCCTTTTTTATCCAAATGCCTATTGAACCTTTTAGCAAGTCTATTTGCATCAGCAGCCTGGACAATCCAAAATGTCAAATACACTAATGTAAAAATAAATATGAAAGGTAAGGCAGGAGCCAAATACTCAAAATTGAGATTATTAGAGGATACAGTTGTAGCACTAAGTCCGGGCAAGGCCTCATTTGCTACAGAATAAGATTCATAGATTCGATCAATATTCAATCCTATAGTAAAGATCGTAAAGAGAAGTACAACCGAATAGATAAACCAACCCAACAGCATAATCCCTGCCCCCCTTCTTACCTTGCCGATATACATGTGACCCACACCATTAAAAAAGAACAATCCAAAGAAAAAAGCAAGTATAAAAGCTACTCCGCCATTTTTAAAAGGAATTACTGCTTGAATCATGTGTGGAATAGTAAATCCAGGGTATAAAAACTAAGTTGACATATTTTTACGATCAGAGTTTAATTCTTCTAAAAAATCATAAATCACAGAATAATCCATTTCTTCCCTGGCTTTGTTCTTAATGGCGGCTCTGAACAATTGCTGAGACATACTACTCATTGGTAAAACTAATCCCTTGTCATGCGACATCTGCATTACTAAATCTATATCTTTTAACATATTCTTTAGAAAAAATGATGGAGAGTAGCTTTTATTTATCATCATAGGTCCCTTTCTCTCACTAATTCCAGTTTTAAGTTTAGTAAGGTTTAGAATCTTTAAATATAAATTTGGGTCGACACCACTGTGTGTGGACACAATTAACCCTTCACATAAAGCAAGAGTTATTAAAGCAATATTTAGGTTAAGTGCTAGTTTTATGCTGTTTGACAATCCATTGGTTTCTCCTAAATAAAATATATGTTTAGAGAAAATCTCTAAAACAGGTGAAGCTTTTTCATAAGAATCTTTATCTCCAGAAACCAACGATATTAGTAAACCTTTACTTGCATCAGTTGGTCCTCCCATAACTGGAACGCTTAAAAATGTAAATCCATTTTTTTTCCTTACCATACTTGAGCAATTAACAGATTGTTCTGAAGTTATAGTAGTACAATCTATAATAATCAAGTGTTTGTTAATAGAGTTAATTACCCCGTCTTTACCAAATAACACATCCTTTAATGCATCATAATTGGTAACGCAAGTTATTATAAATTCAGAATTATCTGCTAAAGATCGAGGAGTATCAAAGATCTTTGCGTCCGTCTCTTTAAAACTTTTGAGCTTAGTTTTATTTCTTCCATAAATACTCACTTTGACATGGTTATCTAATAAGCACTCTATGATACCAGTACCCAGCATTCCTATCCCTATTACTCCAATCGACTTGTCGCTATGTAGAGTCACTATTTTTGAGCCCAGTCATTCAGTTTTAAATGTATATGCGTCTAGCTATGATTAGACCATGAAGAATAAATAGAAAGTCTATAAATAATCATTTATAAGAATGACTTTTACCTTATTAATTGGAAATAATTTTATTTCTAATAGTCCAAAAGATATTAAATATGATAATAAAATTCTGTTTAAATTAGACCAAAATCAGAATTCAAATATTCCTAGCATCTCTGTGAATGTTTTTGATCAAAAGAACAATCAAGTTGTAAAGGTTGAAAACAACATCCTTAAGGAATGCTCGTCTGAATTAACAAAGAAAAAATCAGAACCAGAACATATACTTATAGTTGATAAATCAGGAGAAATAATTTTTGAATCCAGAGTTCTAGATAGCAAAACAATTCTGGTAAGTGGGATATTTTACATAAATGGTTTAAAACTGACAATTACACAAAATTATATAGTTCTACCATCTGAAAAGTGGATAATGCATGACAAAGTAAACGCAAACAATAAAGACATTATTATCACAAATGAAGGCATAGTTTCCATATCATGAAAGAAAGGAGACGCATTATTCTTACACCTTAGCCACGTTTCTCTTTATCTACTATCCAATTCCCAGACTTTTTCTTTAAAATCAAAGTTCCTACAAATTTTCCACTACTATACACCTTACAATATTCTTGGCTCATTCCAAAGAATGCTTCAACTATATTGCCTTTTTTGTGAAATCCTGCCTCAATTACCTTTATGTTTAGTTTAGAGCTTACTTTTTTTACGACATTTCTAGCTATGCTCCAATCACCATTCCATTCAATCAAATCAAAAGTTCCAAAATTTAGAGTATTTAGTTGGTAAGGTGTAATTGAAATCTTAAATGATTTATTGTTCTTAACTAGATACTCATCAATCCATTTCAAGGCTGCGTTAGCCTTGCCTTTTTCTATCCCAAAATTATTTGCACTTGCCAAGAAATATCAAAATAGTATGGTAATGGTCTCTATAAATATATAAGACAAAAAGAAGAGAAATAATGATTTATTGAAAACCTGCTGAGTATGTCCCGGTAGTTTGTCTGCATTATAATTTTGACCGTATTATATAGATATACTCATCTTGATACAAATTCGTTCTATATCATGATTACCGTTTGACTTCACTAAGATAATCCTCCATCATATTATATTACAGAATTGTAGAATCCACCAGTTTCACTGAAATCATATTAGGTAGAGTTATTCTCTAACTTATCTAGTATATCTATAAAGACATACCTTACTCACGTAATTATTAAGCAGACATGGTCTGGACCATAAACTGCAAAGACTGAAAAGGTTATAGGAAGAACCCATAAATTCTAGATTACGTTTTCTATATATAATGAAAATAATTTTGGTTTCCTTTTTTAGCTGCATTTATAATAACAATGATCCTCATAAATAAAGACATTTACTATTGATAAATGGTCTGTAATTATTGGCATCCTTTTATTAAACTCAAAAGCAAGAGAAGTTGGATAAAAGTTATTGCTAGTCACAAGAGTGATGAGTGGATTTAACACAGTTGAACAATGGATCCCATATATAAATATAAGAATATTTAATGTAATAGAAGATATTCTTGTAAAACTAAATGAGCAAAGAAGTCAGATATAAGAAAACATTAAAGTATTTGATAATCACAATAATCTCAACCACTATAATTGTAGATTTGTCGATAGTATTGATTCCAGACGAACACATCCAACACGGAGTAGCAATAATATCGTTAAATATTGCAGCAATAATTGCAACTACATTAGGGACCATTGCAGTCTTAAGACATGGATTGAGAGGAAGTCACGGAAAATCATATCTGTTTTTAACAATAGGCATCGCACTATGGTTTGCAGCAGACCTGGGAATCATGTACTCCTACTTTGTATTAAAAGTAGATGAATTTAAGCAGATAACAATTTTGGATGTGCTTTGGCTTTCAGGATATATATTTCTGACTCTTCACTTGATATCAATTATAAAGACTATAAGAATTAAAAATCAAACAATAACCACATCCATCATATCGGCAATTGTTGTTGGATTCATCATTACCAATATTATCAGTATATTGCCTATTTCAGACCCTTCTTTGACTAATAATACAGGTCCAATAGTAACAATGGGATATCACATACAAGACATTATGATCACCGTTTTATATCCAATTCTTGATTTGTGTCTGATCGTGCCTTCAATTACAATTTTATTGAATGTTTATAGAGATTATCAACATTCAATACCATGGATTCTTGCTTCAATATCGCTCTTTGTAAATGCCATTGCCGACAACGGATACACAATTCAATTTATCGATGGATCGCCATCTGCTATGCCCTGGGATCTTTTCTATATCGCAGATTTTATTATAATGTCAGGTGCACTGTTTTGGTATAACAAATATCATATTACAGAACATATTTCGAAAAAGAATTAAAAAAAAATTGAATCTTAATTACTAGTCAGATAAATAACTATTCAGTCACTTCCTAACTACCATCGTCAGGATTATCTTGACCGTCGCTTTTTTCTTCCTCATCCTCCTCTTCTATTTCATCAAAGTCAATATCTTCTAAATCGTTAGCTTCATCTTCCTCATCATCCTCTTCTTCTATATCACTCTCATCATCTTGCAATTCATGAGTTTCATCCTTAATTTCATCATGTTCGTCTTCCTTGTTGCTCAATATACCCAAACTTGAATCACAAATGGTATAAATATTTTGAATAGATAATAGAATATTCTCTACCTATATTCGTATATCGATTCATGTACCCATGAAACATCTATTATTATAAATCAGATAAAGGAACTCTCCGATCTTTTTTTCATTTAAGTTTAATTTCAACACCAAATTTCTAGTAAATGTGTTGAAATCTATAATAATGTTTATATTATTAGTATCAATAAAGGCTACAATGAAAACGCCTGACATCAAAAAGCCTACTAAGGGTTGTTAGATCCTGAATCTGAAATTGAAGAACACTTAGAATTAATAATGGTGTTACTACTATTGGTTTTTATGCCATTCAAATTATAATAACTAATAGAATTATTTAAGATGAGGTTCTTATGTATATTCTTACCGCACAGATCAAATTCTGAATTCAAAATATCCAAAGGTGTATACACGAACCGTGTACAAAGCATAGTCAATATGAATATAATCAAAGTCGGAGCTAAATGGCTAAAGGTAAATGCTTGAGTAATAGTTTTTATCCACCTAACTATTTAGAATATTATTTAGTATATGCCCCTTTTCTTTACCAGTTAATGTATTCTTGGTCATTGCAAAACCATACTTTCATAACTATTTTCATAGCAAGTATGACCCATTGATTTGAAGCCATTTTGTTTGTGTCTTGTAATCAGTCATATTATCAGATACTAATTTCCAAAATCTTCCAGAATGATTTCGTTCAATTAAATGACATAATTCGTGTAAAATTACATACTCAATTACACTCAACGGAGCCTTCATCAAATGAACGTTCAAGTTTATTGTATTATGGTATGTGGCACTACCCCAACGACTCTTTAGTTGTTTTACAAATATCTTTTTTGGAGTAACATATAAGATTTGAGAGTATTTCGTTATTATGGGTACAAATACAGATAAAGCCGAATTAAACAGCCATCTTTCATAGATGTGTTTGACATTTTTCTTCATTGTGTAAATGGTGAACTGTGCATCTGAAAACTCTAGAGAATCATAGTTACATGAAACTATTTTTAATGGATAATTCTTCCCTAAATAAGGTAAAGTAGAATTATTGGTATAGGTGGGTATTCTTATTGATATAGCAGGATTATTTTGTTCATCGAGTCTTTGAATTATCCAATTTGCTTTTCTTCTTACCAAAGACTCTATGTCATGTATTGTTGTTGATAGCGGGGTTTTTAGATAAATAACTCCATTAACTACAGAAATTTCACTTGTTTTTCTTCTTCGTTGCGACCTAATTATTTGAAACTCCATAATCTTGTTGTTGTAAATCATTTGGTGCTTAGTGTTCAATGGTGAAGGAAGAGAAGATGAGTATGGAATTTCTGTCATTAAGAACTAATCAGAATATTGAATTATCTTTTTATAAATTTAGATATAGCGATAGGAAGAAAGGGCAATGCGATTCATAAAGCAGCTCTTGGTTGGTGAAGGTATTATTTAGATGATCCTTTACATAGTCTAAATTGCATATCCATAAATGAAAACAAAAACAAAATCTAAAGGAGTATCAATTTATCCCATTTTTAATCTTAAAATAATAATGAAATTCAAACAAAATCTAATATTGATTTTTGAGCCTTTCGAGAGGTAACATCTATTCTCGATAGATTGGAGACTTTTATCCCCAATTTTCGTATATAACTAGCATATACTTTTTTTACAATCATATGATTTTTGTTATTTGTCTCAGACGCAAGATAGTTACTTTTATGGTCGTAATCATTTTCAAAATTAAATCGATCCAATAGCATTTCCACTACAGAACTGATGCTATCTTTGGATCTTTGATATGACGGAAAAGTGATTTCTCGAGTTTCTATAGAAAAATTTGTTCTAACCATCTTAATTCCCACGGTTTTAAACTGATAGCCTTTCCTCTCAAGACGATTGTAGATATCATCGGTAAGATTATAAAGTAGTATTTTGAGTATTTCATCTCTGTCATTTATTGGCTCTAACAAGGTTTCTTCTGTACTTAATGATAAATTATCTCCCCTTGGTACAACCGGCTCATCATCCTTGCCGTTGGCAATTTGCCACATCCAAAGGCCTTGTTTTTTTCCAAATTTTTCCAAGAGTTTTTGAATGTCGGTATTGGACAGGTCGCCAATAGTATTGATTCCCATCTGTTTCAGCGTCTTTGTGGTTTTGATTCCAATACCGGATATCTGGTCGACGGTTAGTTTTGACAAGAATGTCTTTGTGTTTTGAGGATAGACGATGGTAAGACCATCAGGTTTTTCAAAATCGGAGGCTATTTTGGCAATTGATTTATTACTTGCCACACCTATCGAACATATCAATCCATTACATTGCTCTCGAATAGAACTTTTTATTTTTAAGGCATACTCCTCTACTAATGGCTTGACGCTTGTTTCAAATTTTGTCCCTGGCGTAACTACTTGTGAAGATGAGGAGGGAGAGGAATACATTTTTTTTCCACCATCATTTTTTTTGTCTGAAAAGTCTTTAGATTGATCACTGCGCTCATGTAGATATTTTTTATTTTGCAAAAGCATTATTTTTTTTGTGCAATCAATATAAGCCTCATCTATACTGGTTTGTTCTAATACATCTGCATATTCTTCTATTAGTCGCATTACCTGCTGAGAAACAGAACTATAGTGTTCTTTATCAACCGGTCTTAGTATTAGGTCTGGACAAAGTTCTTTGGCCCTTGATAAAGACATTGCAGACCGGACTCCATATTTTCTAGCCTCATAAGAACAAGAAGCTACTGCTCCTCGCGTTATTTTATCACCTTCCTTCTCAGGAGTCATTATTACTGCATGTGCTTTGTCTTTGAGTGAATAATCCCTCAATTCTTCGCAGGCAGGAAAGAAGGCATTCATGTCAATGTGCATGATTACCCTTCCAGGCCAAATTGGTGAAACGACAGATTGTTGTTGTGATCCCTCTGTAAGGCTATGAGACGGATTTTCTTCTATTGATACTAGTTTTTGAATTAATCTGGCAACAGACGGGCTTTTTGTAACTATAATAGAATAATCTAAAGCGTCATTAGAATTATTTGACTGATGTTTACCCTCATTTGCCTTTTGTTTTATCAAATTCAGATATCGAGTGGCTGTTTGCCTGTTGATGTAAGAATCACCAAGGTTAAGGAAAATAAAATTCGATGTAATAGCAGGATAATAATATTGATGTCCATTATTTGACCATACAAAAGATGACTTGTACTTTCTCAAAATATTATAGGTCAATTCCTGATACCATGTACTACGTTTTCCAAAATTCATTGCCACCGAATATCCATGATATGTGCATTTTGTTAACGTATCTTCTAGCCATTTGCGTCCGTTATCTTGAAGGGATATATAAGATGGTGGAGATAAAAGAACTACAAAGACCTTTTCTTCAATGACGTGTAAATTTTCCAAAAATTCTCCAAGTAGGTCATAATGACCGTGGGAGAAGGAGGTGGGAGGAGATAACGAATAAGAAGATGACGATACATCAATTATATTCTGAGGTAATTGTACAGAAAAACGAAAATCATCTGGGGTTTCATCTAGCCATTTTCTTAAAGTAGATGGATTTAGAGTATTAACACTATTTTCGAGATTCAGGTGAACAAAGTTGAAATGATTTGAATAGTAAGAAAGATAATACATAGAATCTAAGCCAGTGGGATAGAAGGTTTTAGCCCATTCTTGACTTTTCCATCCGCTACATCCTATATAGAACTCCATTGAGACTCGATTACCTCTATTGTTCAAATCAAATTACTTCAATTTATTTAATCAAAGTTTCTATTTCCAACTTTTATTTTGAAATTATTCAGATAAAAGTGAAGTGAGGTCAAAAGATAGAAGTTCGGGATACAAACAGTGTCTAAAAATGTGAGTGTATCATCTGATGTCCATTTATCATTGTTCTAACAGATAAAAACTTGCCTTATCTTGAGTCGGATCTTTAGATAAAACTAATAGAATTATTAAATACTATTTTAATATATAATAAAGTTATATAGTAATCTTTAAAAATTTTAATATTATACATTTTCGTTTAAAAAATTACGAGTTAACTATTGCAGATTAAAAATTCTACCTTGAAACATTTCATGGGTTGTTTAGTTTTATTAACCATGATAACATCACTCTCTTTTTTATATTGTTATGAACATCATGCATTTGCCACTAAGGATAACGAATTTGATGAAATACAATCGGAATCACAAAACTCAAACTGTGAGGCAGGAGAGGATAACAATAATTCATGTAATAATATCAGCATAAGTAGACAAGGTGACGACAGTAATGGAGGAAACAAAGTACAGGTGTCAAAGCAAAACTCAAACTGTGAGGCAGGAGAGGATAACAATAATTCATGTAATAATATCAGCATAAGTAGACAAGGTGACGACAGTAATGGAGGAAACAAAGTACAGGTGTCAAAGCAAAACTCAAACTGTG
>Ga0196965_1000364_pt1 | contig 29594 bp, 24 predicted proteins | sample S1_20metaG_FD_148668 | JGI IMG/M metagenome (GOLD analysis project Ga0196965, IMG submission 148668) | Soil microbial communities from Anza Borrego desert, Southern California, United States - S1_20 | ecosystem: Environmental > Terrestrial > Soil > Desert | place: USA: California | collected...
AGGGATTATTGCGCCCAACGGACGGGGAACGGGTCCAATAACGCCGCTTTTGCCTAGAAAATGAGCGGAAAGGTCTTCTGTCTGGAAAAAAATGGCCCGGTTAGACGGAAAATTCCCGCAAATCCCCAAAAATTGGCGGTCGGAAAACGGTGAATCGCTGGGTGGGGAAATACTTTCACAGTCTCGTACCCTACAAGGCTGACCACTGGTATTTTCAAAATCAGAACAGCCGATCGTTCAATAGGTCAAGACTGCAACTCCGGCACGGAACTGCTGGAGAACGTCATCAAAATTTCGTTGATAGTATGGAAATTGACCGGTTTAAGAAAGTGGTAATCGAAGCCGGCCCTGCGCGAATGCTCCCGATCTTCATCCTGGCCGTAACCGGTTACGGCGATCAATTTCGCATTGAGCGCTTCGGGCAATTTGCGCAGCCGCCGTGCGACCTCATAGCCGTCTATATCGGGCAGGCCAATGTCGAGGATAACGATTTGAGGCCGGAAATCGGCGGAGATTGCCAGCGCATCCATGCCGCATGCCGCAGCCATCACCTCATGCCCTGATAGGCGGAGCAGAACGGCGAGACTTTCAGCGCCATCAATATTGTCATCGACCACCAGAATCCGAAGCGAAGGCGCCGCTTCAAAATAACCGGCCGGCTTCAGCTCGCCAGCCGAAGCGGCAGGCATGTATTCGGCCGGCAGGAGCGGCAGCCTTACCGTAAATTCGCTGCCCAGATCAGGGCCCGCGCTGGCAGCCGTAACAGAACCGCCGTGCAGATCAACCAGACGCTGCACCAGGTTCAGGCCCAGCCCCAGGCCACCTTGGGCATGGGCAAGCGAGCGGTCCGCCTGGATGAAGATATCGAACACATGCGGCAGCAGTTCCGTTGCGATGCCGATACCGCTATCCTCAACCCTAACCAGCGCCCAGTCGCCTTCCCGTTCCACGCTCAGTCTGATATTGCCGCCCTCCTGCATGTATTTGGCCGCATTGTTCAGCAGATTCATCAGCACTTGCTCCAGCCGCAAGGCATCGCCTTCCAGCCACAGCGGTTCCGCCGGCAGTGAAATGGCGAGACGGTGCTTTTTGGATTCAATGAACGGCCGGCAGCTTTCAACGGCGCAGATGATGACATCGCCCAGATTGACGCGCTGGTTTTTCAGGATGATTTTACCCTGCATGATGCGAGCCGTGTCGAGCAGATCGTCCAGAAGCCGGGCCATATGCTGCACCTGCCGGTCAATGACATCATACCCCCAATTGGCGGTAGGGTTGACGCGGTCAATCTTTCTCAACACCTGCACGGCATTGCAGATAGGCGCCAGCGGATTGCGCAGCTCATGAGCGAGCATGGCAAGAAACTCGTCCTTGCGGCGATGGGTTTCCTGCAATGTTTCGGCCGCGCGCTTGCGGCCGGTCACGTCGAAAAATATGACCCCGATTCGGCCCGGCTCGGTCTGGAAGGCGCTGATTTCAAAACAGCGTCCCAGGGTATTGGCCCACATTTCAAAGTGCGCGGGCTCGCCGGTCAGAGCCACTTTGCCAAAAACGTCGAACCGTGACGGCCTCGTTTCCGGGAATAGCTCCATAATCGTACGGCCGACGATGTCGCGCGCCTTCAGGCCTGTCTGAAACTCGAACGACTGATTGACTTCCAGAACGCGCAGATCGCATGGCTTGCCCGACTCATCGCAAATGATTTCGTTGAACATGAGCCCTTCGGTCATCGTCTCGAACAGCGTGCGATACCTTTCCTCGCTGCGCTGCAGCGCCATCTCGGCCTCTTTGTGCTCCTTGCGCAATCTGAGCGCCGTTATGCCGAAGCTGAGGTCATCCGCCAACTCGGCGAGCAATTCAATTTCATCCTCCGAGAAGTGATCCGTTTGCGTCGAGTAGATGGCTATAACTCCGAAGACAGCATTATCGGCCAGCAAGGGAAAGGCGAGCGACGAGGCATACCCTCGCCTTAATGCCATTTCGCGCCAGGGCTTGAAGTTGGGATCGGTCAGCACATTGCGGCAGATGCTGGGCTTGCCGGTGCGGATGCACGTACCGGAGGGGCCTCGTCCCAGCTCGTTATCCGCCCAGGTGATATTCAAATTTTCAAGATAACCTGTATCGAAACCGGCATGGGCGACAGGCCGGACAGTCTTGTTTTCATCGTGCTCCGCATAGCCTATCCACACCATCGTGTGCTCGCAGTCTTCTGCAATGATCCGGCAGATATCATTCAGATATGCCATTTCATCAGTGGCGCGCATCATTATCTGGCTGCTGCGCGTAATCACGCTGAGCGTCCGGTTAAGCTTTTGAAGCTCGGCTTCCTTAGTCTTGCGTTCGACGACAAACCGGGCTTCGGTCTCGGCCACGGCGACCCGCGCCAGAGCGTGATGCATGGTCTCGGTAATCCATGAGATCATGACGCCCGTGCAGACAAAGATCATTACACCCAGCCATTCATTTGGTTCCTCGATGGAAAATTGCCCGCTCTGCCCGACCCAGAAATAATCCCCCAGCAGACCTGACAGCACGGTAGCCAACAGCCCCGCCCGCATGCCGCCATAGAGCGCGGCGAGCATCACGGCCGGATAGAATGTGATAAAGGCGACACGCGTCCCCAGCTCCTGCAGAAACACCAGGCGCATGATGGCGGCGGCAGTGACTATCGCAACGGTAATGCCATAATAATAGTACCTGTTGTTGACCGGCCGCTCGAGCCGGATCTCGCATGCGCCTGACCCGCATATCGACGGAGAAGCCGCAATCAGCATATAGACGCCGCCGAGGTATTGCGCTCCGAGCCCTGCCCAGCCCAGCAGGCTGCCATGGACGGACTGGATCATAACGCCGAACAGCCCGTCCGCAAGCAGCAGCAGCGCCAAAGAATACCAATGCATAAAAAAGGACGAGCGCGAGCGGTTCATCGACCGCAGCAGGCTGGCGGCGAGGACCAGCATGGCGATAGCCGAACCCAGCAGGAATTGGCGCACCGGCGTTCCGCCCTGGCCCTGCACGAAGAAAACCGGAATCCAGCCCGAGAATACCGCCCAGACGACCAGCCCCACCGTACCAAAAACAGCCGCATGGATCATCACGAGCCAGAGATACGATGTGCGCAGGGTAAAGCTCCACCTGAGCGAGAAGGCCGTGCCCACCAGATGGCACAAGGCCGATAACCAGGCACAGATATTATGGATGGTTACCAAGGCGTTCTGATCGATATGTTCGTCACCGTCTTTTATCAAGGTGGCGATACCGGCCAGAAATCCGGCGGAACCCCAGAATAGGACGCCGCCGCCCAACAGCAGCAGCCCCGGCATGCCGTGGATCATAAAGGCGCGGCCGGTCAGATAAGCGATGAACAGCGATGCCAGCGTCGAGAAACAGAAAGACAGGCCGATCTGAAGATAGAGTGCTTCAAACGGTATTCGCGAATCCGCCGCCCAAAGTATCAATATGGCGACAAGCAGGACGGGAATCGGCAGCCATGCCATTCGGTTCCATGAAGACCTTTTATGCTTTAAATAAATTGACTGAGGCACCGTATTGTCCAAGGATTTGGTCGGCCCTCCGCTTAAGGGCTCAAGAATTGGAAGGAGATTCATTAATTATCGGAATGAAACTCTATACCGTTTTACTCAATGTGAGCAAGGCATTTTAACCGTCATGCCGGCGCTTCAGGCAGTAAGCCGGGCAATTGACCGTCTGGCATGAAACATCAGCAGCAACTGAAATCGCATGAGACCAGGCGCTACTGTGTGCTTCGTTGCCTGTCTTCTATAACCGAACCGGCTGGTCGGGCAGTTCATTGGCTTGAACGCCCTGCCCCGGATAATGCCTGGCCAGATGTTCGCTGACCGCCCGGATACCGCCGATCACGCCCGCCTCAAACTGTTTATGCCTGAATGCCGATTCCATGTCCTGGCAGATCGCTTCCCATCCCTGCTTGCCTACGTGGCTGTCTATGCCGCGATCCGCGACAATTTCAACATCATGATCGGCAAACAGCAGATAAATCAGGACGCCATTATTCTGGGCCGTATCCCAGACCCGCAGCAGGGAAAAGACGTCAATGGCCCGCTCGCGCGCCGACTGGCCTTTTAATAGCGGACCCAAATCGAGCGACGCCTCGACGGCGAAACGAATTTGCCCCTGATGGCCGGCCTCGGCCTGGCGAATCGCGGCTTCAATGGCCTGCATGGTATGAGCCGGAAAAGCCCGCCGAATCGTCCAGCGGGCCATCCATAGATGCCTGATAATGCGCTTTAGATTCATAAATGTTAATCCCTACCTGTCATGAGTGGCGCGGCCAAGGCAATCCGCCAGTGGCCCGATGCGCCGCCACCGCCGAAACCGCCACCGCCGCCGCCGAAACCGCCGCCAAAGCCGCCACCGAAACCGCCGCCAAAGCCGCCGCGCCCCGGCCCGAAGCCGCCGATTCGCATGCCGCCCAGCGAAAACAGAAAAGCGAACAGCCCCGCGAACAGCGCGCCTATCAGAGAACCCACGATGAGCCAGAACAAAACGCCGACCAGGCCGCCGACGATGGAGGCGCCGAGCAGGCGGCCGAAAATCATGCGGAACAGGCCGGCCCCGACCAAAACGAGCAGAAACCCGATCGGCAGGAAATCCTCGAAGCCGGACCAGGATACGTCCTTCTCGACCGGAGGCGGCAACGGTTCACCGTCGACCAGCCGGATCAGGCGGTTCACGCCGGCTTCGATGCCGCCGAAGTAATCATTCCGCTTAAAATAAGGGATGATGATCTCGCTGATCACGCGCTTGGCCACGGCATCGGGGATAACGCCTTCAAGCCCGTAACCGACTTCGATGCGCAACGCCCGGTCTTCCTTGGCGACCAGCAGCAGCGCGCCGTCATCGATGCCTTTCCGGCCCAGCCGCCACGCTTCCGCCACGCGCATGGCGTATTGCTCGATGGTCTCGGGCTGCGTCGTCGGAACGATCAGCACGGCTATCTGGCTGCCTTTGCGCGCCTCGAACGCCATCAGCGCCTGCTCCAGCTTGCTTTGCTGGGCCGGAGACAGTGTGCCGGTCAGGTCCGTTACCCGAGCCTGCAAGGCAGGAACGGGCACATCGGCCAGAGCCAATCCCATTGCCAGCAGAAATACGGCTACAGTTATCGGGCGCAAGGCCAGGGCCAATGTTTTCATACGCTACGCTCAGCGGCCGGATTCAGGCGCGGGCATGCCCGCAGGGGGCTCTTTGAAATCGACTTTCGGCGGTGAGGTTATCGTTTGTTCGTCTTCCACCGCGAACGAAGGCTTGGTCTTGTAACCGAACATCATCGCCGTCAGATTGGTCGGGAAAGAGCGCACGGTGACGTTGTATTCCTGTACCGCTTTGATATAGCGGTTGCGCGCGACCGCAATGCGGTTCTCCGTGCCTTCCAGCTGCGCCTGCAAATCCCGGAACATACTGTCGGCTTTCAATTGCGGATAGTTTTCCGCCACGGCCAGCAGGCGGGTCAGGGCGGAAGAGAGTTCGCCCTGGGCGTCCTGAAACCTGGCGAAAGCCTGCTCATCATTGAGCAGCTCCGGCGTCGCCTGGATGGTGCCGACTCTGGCCCTGGATTCCGTGACGCGGGTCAGCACCTCTTTTTCATGGCCGGCATAGCCTTTTACCACATTGACCAGGTTCGGCACCAGATCGGCTCTGCGCTTATACTGATTCAGCACTTCACCCCAGCTCGCCTTGATCTGCTCGTCCGTGGCCTGAAGCGTATTGTAGCCGCAGCCGGTTAAAGACAAGCTCATCAGCATGAGCCCCATCAAAAATACACTTTTGCGCATGGCATTCTCCTTGATTTAAGTTTTTCTGCTTGAACTACAGCACGACTTGTCTTGCAATGCATTGGAACGCGGAAACTCGCCCGCTTCTGGCCCTTAAACTTCTTCCCACATCACGTAATTGTTATTGCGTACCGCGGAGGTGAATAGCTCGATTAACGGTAAAGCCCGATGTTTAAGGCTGACGACCGGCTCCTTCGAGTCTTCGTCCCCGGCAGTTTCGGGCAGATCGGCTGGCGTGTAGGCCTCGACCGCTTTCTTCAATCGCTCAAGCGCCGCAGGAACATTCTCGGCCGGAATGGCGCTGGGCACGGTACCGCTATGTCCCATCATCTTTAGCAGGCGCAGCGCGATGTCGCCAAACAGAATAATATCGGCATGCGATCTAGTCATGAACTTTACCAGCATATACATCTCCTGCTTGAACGCGATTAAGGCACCGCTGAGGTTATACCATTTCCCGCTAAATATATTCTTCTTTTTTTAAAACGTTCAGTGCGCTAGCCGACATAAAAGCCATCTTATTTATGCTAATTATTGCCAATTCTGCGTTGGGATTTTCAGAAAGCCCCATACCGGACTCAGTTAACTTGATTTGGAGGTTGATCATGGCTGACAGTGCTTCACGCATAGAAAACGGATCGAAAAACGATGAAAAACTGAAAACGTTAAAAACGATTACCGCTGTTGTTTACTTGTGTCAGGTATTGGCATTTGCATTGGCGGGCATACCTTTCCTGATAGGCGTCTTTATCAATCTGGTGAAGCGGAAGGAAGCCCAGGGAACATGGCTGGAGTCCCATTTCGACTGGCAAATAAAAACCTTCTGGATCGCTTTAGTATTGTATGCGATCAGCAGGCTGATGATGTTTATGGGCGGCAGTCTTATGCTGATTGTGGCCATGCTGTGGCTGGGTTATCGCATCGCTGTCGGCTGGTATGCGCTGCACTCCAACAAGCCCATTGCCAAACGCATGCTGTAGCCGGCCATGCTACCGGCCGCCCCACGGCATGATGGGCACGGTGGAGATGCTGCTGACAGGCGCGCCCTCGATCAGCTTGCGGCTGATGGCCAGATAGATCAGCGTATTGCGTTTGGCGTCAAACAGACGGGACACGCGCGTTTCCTTGAAAAGCAGCGAGGTGCTTTCGCTGAATGCGGTTTCCTCTTCCGGCAGCTTGCCCTTGATCACGATCGGGCCGACCTGCTGGCAGGAAATCGAAAACTGGGACGGGTCTTCGGCGACGCCGAACGTGCCCGCGATGCCGCCGGTCCTGGCCTGGCTGATATGGCATGTGACGCCCTGCACTTTGGGATCATCAAAGGCTTGCACGCACACTTTGTGGTTGGCGCCGATCAGTTTCCAGGCCGTCATCACACAGCCAACTTCCTCGGAGTGGGCAGCGGGCATCCAAAAACCGAAAAACAAGGCACAATAAAAAAGTCTCTGCTTCATGTTAACTCCTGGTTGGCTTATCGGTACTGCGATTGTAACAGCGGAAATTCAATGCGGGTAGTTTTTAAAGCCGGCCGAAAACAATTGATACGATGGCAGCCACGGCCCTGTATCCATTGGGAGCTGGCATGAACTTGCAAACGGCCAATAAGTCTAAGTGTCTGTTATCGATGAACATTACTCAACCTTAAACACGGTAACACTCCCTATCGAGAAACAGTTCTGAGGAGTATCGCCATGACTAATGAAGAAACAATTTCCGTCCTTAATGACCTGATCGAAGTATCCAAGGACGGCGAACGGGAATTCCAGGATTGCGCGGAGGACGTCACCGATCCGGAACTCCTGAATTTTTTCACCGAGAAGTCGCAACAATGTTCCAGAGGCGCCGAGATGCTGCAGGAACAAGTACGCCGCCTTGGCGGCGAACCGGAAACCGAAGGCAGTTTTGCGGGCGCCGCTCATCGCATGTGGGTCAATCTGAAATCGGCAATAACCGGCGCCGATAAAACCGCGATATTAAAGGAATGCGAACGCGGTGAACAGTATGCCGTAGAGGCTTATGAAAAAGCCTTGCAGGAGGATCTGCCTCCCGATATCCGCGAGATGGTTGAAATGCAGCATCACGCCGTCGTAGCTAATATGGAACGCGTGCATACGCTGTTACAAGGCCAGATGCAGCAATAGCCTCGGCCAATAGCTTTTCATGTCTTTCTGTGGGGGCGGCTTCGCCTGAAGCGCTTGCTTTCGACAATCGCCTCCACCGTCATCAATGCTCTCGACTGAATAATCGGGTCTGGCCGAGGCGGCGAACGATGTTCAACGTTTACGGATACTCCGCCGCGCTCCGGCATTGCAGGCCGGAGTCAGCTTGCAATAGCGCGCAAAGCTCGCAGCTTCGCACATGCCGACCGGGCTATGGATGCACTGCGCCGGTTCGCCGCGTTCAGGCAGGGCCGGATAACCGGCGAAAACCATCATGGGCTTTTTTCCCGGCCTCGTGTCTGGGCTTCAAGACAGCGCCGCTGCCAGGCATGGCATCAATGGGTGCGCCGCCAAATCAGTTCGCCGTTCCGGTACACGGCCTTGATGCGATGCAGCGGGACGGTATGGATTTCGCCTTCGCCATCTTTCCATTCAAAAACACTATGGCTGTCTTTGGGAAACTTAATGTCGGCCAGCGCTTTCAGCACAATGCCATGCTCGATACGGTCGTAATAGCCGATCCGAAATTCCGCCCGGCCGAATTCTTCATCCCAGCGTATGCGATTGAGCAGGTCTTGAATGGGCAGCATGATTGAAAAACTTGGCACTTTCGTTATATCAAGCTTTGACTGGCGTCTAGTCACTTTGTGCCATGCTGCGACAAGAAATCGCATTGCCAGTCAACAGCGAAATTCCGCCATGAATGCCATGCCGACCTCCTTTTTTTCTTAACAATTTAGCCTCTGCAAATTTATAGTGTAGAATCGATATAGTATAGAATCGATATTTTCTATACATAAAAAGAGGCTTTTTTAAAGCCCACTAACCCTGAGGCAATAAGATCAATGAAATATAAAAGTTGTGAAGAATTTCTGGCCCATGTGGCCCAACTTAACCCAGGCCAGCCAGAATACCTGCAGGCTGTGACGGAAGTAATGGAGAGCCTGTGGCCCTACATTGCGCGCTTCCCCAAATATGCCGAACATGGCTTGCTGGACCGGCTGGTCGAGCCCGAGCGTATCGTCATGTTCCGCGTCTCCTGGGTTGATGACCATGGCTCCGTGCAAGTCAACCGCGGCTACCGCATTCAGCACAGTATGGCCATTGGCCCCTACAAAGGCGGCTTGCGTTTCCACCCTTCGGTCAACCTGTCGATTTTGAAATTCCTGGCTTTCGAGCAAACCTTCAAGAACGCGTTGACCACGCTCCCCATGGGCGGCGGCAAAGGCGGTTCCGACTTCGATCCTAAAGGCAAAAGCCCCGGTGAAGTCATGCGGTTCTGCCAAGCGTTCGTGACCGAACTGTTCCGTCATGTCGGCGCCGATACCGACGTACCTGCCGGCGACATCGGCGTGGGCGGACGCGAAGTCGGATTCATGGCCGGCATGGTGAAAAAACTGACCAACCGGGCCGACTGCGTGCTCACAGGCAAAGGACTGAGCTTTGGCGGCTCCCTGATCCGTCCTGAAGCGACCGGCTACGGCACGGTGTATTTTGCCCAGGAGATGCTCAAGCGGAAAGGTCTTTCTTTTGAAGGCCTGCGCGTCAGCGTATCCGGTTCCGGCAATGTCGCCCAATACGCTGTGGAAAAGGCAATGGAACTGGGCGCCAAGGTCGTCACCGTGTCCGATTCCAGCGGCACTATCGTGGACAACGAAGGCTTCACCACTGAAAAACTGGCCGAACTGATGGAAGTGAAAAACCACCTCTATGGCCGCGTCAGCGATTATGCCAGACGCACCGGCAGCGAATTCCATGAAGGCGTCAAGCCTTGGAATGTGCCTGTTGACGTGGCGCTGCCTTGTGCGACGCAAAACGAACTGGACGCCGTGGACGCGGCCACGCTGATCAAAAACGGCGTGAAATGCGTGGCGGAAGGCGCCAACATGCCGACGACCATCGAAGCGGTCAAACTGTTTGAGGCCAACAACGTGCTCTATGCGCCGGGCAAGGCGAGCAACGCCGGCGGCGTAGCCACTTCCGGACTGGAAATGAGCCAGAACGCCATGCGCCTGTCGTGGACCCGCGAAGAAGTCGACCATCGTCTGCTGGAAATCATGCAGGGTATTCACCAGGCCTGCGTGCAGTACGGCGAACGCGAAGACGGCAGCTTCAGCTATGTGGACGGCGCCAACGTGGCCGGCTTCGTGAAAGTGGCCGACGCCATGCTGGCACAGGGCATTCTGTAAAGCTCGAGCGAGCTTTGCGCCAGGGCCGCGAAGACGCCTCGCCTTCGCGGCCGAACCACTGAAGCAAGCGCCCGGCGACCCCTGCTTAACGGCGAGCAAATCGTCGGGCGCTTGCAATCAATCTATGTGGGGGCGACTGAAGTGCCCCCACAACTTCTAAAACAGCTTTTTTCCCTGTTTAGCCCCTCCCCCGGCTCCTCGGCGATTGCACCGTCCAAAGCGCCTGCTTTCATGCTCTATCGCCGGCTTCCTTGTCCATATTCCGGCAGCGGAAGGAAAAAACCCAAATCCTGTTAATAGTTTGTGTAAGATCAGGCTGGCATTTGTTTTCCGTACAGGTTATCTTTTGCGGTTATCATTAGCTTATTTTCTATTATCTTGATTAAGGATCATTCCTATGCAAGCCTACTTACCCATTATTCAAGATCAGCTTTTCCAATGGTATCAATTTACCCTTGATAATGCGGCATATGCCGCGGCCTTGGTGACATCTGTCTGGCTGCTGACAGTTCTGTTCTATCGAATCCGCATTGCCTTCATAAACAGAAGAAACCGCATCAAAGCGAAAGAAGCCCAAAACAGCATTGATGCGGCACAGCAGCAGGCACAAAAACTGCAAGAGGAATTAAGCGCCAATACCGCACGCATGGAAGAATCGGAGATCGCCGCCAATACGGCAACGCAGCGCGCATTGGATCTCGAAAGACGCATTACCGAACACAACATTAAGCTGAACGACAGCCTTCGGGCCCTGACAATCAGTTTTAATCTGGACAGGCCGGCCTCATCCGCCGAAGGCGATCTTGAATCGGAAGGCTTGTGGCAGCAATACAGCGCCGCCATTGCGCAGTTAACCGAACGCCTGCGCGCGGAACAACAAGCCAAAACCGAATTACAACAGGCTTATCAGTCCGAAACGGCCAAACTGGCGGAAAAGAAAACTCTGCTTGAAACGCTACAAGCGCAACTGGATGCACAAACCCATCAGCTCGCCGGATTGAAAGAACAAAATACCCTGCTGCAGCGGCAAATCTCAGACTCCGCGCAGAAGCGGCAGTCCGACATGGCACGCCTTGCTGAACTGGAGAAACTGGCGGTCGAATGGGCGCATGCGAAAACCCAGCCATTACAGTTGGAGGAAAAAGTATTCGCGCAGAACGTCTTTCTTGACCAGCTGGAAAAGGCCGAGCAGAGCCAACCATCCATGATCGAGCAGCAGCACGCGCCGGCTGAATTGAAAGAGGCCTCCGCCATAGCCATGGATATCGAACAGCCATCGCTGACGCCAGCGAATAATCCAATCAATGAGGTAAACGGCAAAATCGCGCACATATTCAGCAGCAAGGAACAGATCGCAAAATTGGACGAAGAAGCGGCCGTCGAGCCTGTTGCGGCCGATAAGACAGGCGAAGAACTCCAGCCTGTTCCGGCCGAAAGCAATATGGAAGCCATCCAGGCCGAGCCGTCCAGACCGGCATCGCGGCCTGACGAAGATAAAGCCTCTAACCTGAGCGGCAAACTCAAGCATATGTTTGGCACCGCCAGACAGCAAATAGCGAAACTGGATGAAAAACTGGCCGGCGAGACAACCACGGCCGATAAAACGGCCAAGGAGCCCCAGCCCGTCCAAGATGCCAGAGCAGACAACCGGCCCGCATCTCCAGGCGCGGAGCCCCAGCCATCCGAGTCCGTCAACGGACAGCCCGGCGGCGTGACCGGAAAAATCAAAAACCTGTTCGGCGCGCGGAGATCGTCCGAGGAAGAAACGCAGGCTGCGCAATCAAAACTGGATGAATATGAGACTTTGTCGGCGCTTGCGGCAGCGCAGCAGCGCTCTAGGGACGAGGCCAACAATACTGACGGGGCGAGCAAGAAAATCCCGGCGCCGCTAAAAAGTCTTTTCCGCAAATTCCAGCCCAACGCCTAGATTCCAGGAGGCTCAAGTCTGCTTCTGGCAGACTTGCCTATCCTTGAAAGTTGTCAAAATGGCTCCCTGTCCATTTTGACAACACGCCTTATCCATACAACGGCCTTCTATCCCTGTCGCACATTGAAAGCGGGAAAGCCCATGCGGTTGCCTATCCTCGTTGAAAGACCTTTCCGGGTCATCGCCCACCGCGGCGCCTCCGCCTATGCGCCCGAAAACACATGGGCTTCTTTTAAATTGGCCATGGATATGGGCGTGAAAGATATCGAACTGGACGTTCAACTGTCGATGGATGGTGAAGTGGTGATATGCCACGATTTGTCATTGGAGCGTTATGGCCACTCGGGCCATGCCGAAGCCATGAGCTGGCCGGAACTGTCGCAGCTGGATATGGGGTCCTGGTTCTCGCCCTATCTGTTTCATGGCGAAAAACTATTAAGGCTCCAGGATCTGTTTGAGCGATCCGGCTCGGCAATCACCTATCACATAGAGTTAAAAGGCCAGTCCGACAAACTCCACGCTCAGGTTTGCCGCGTTATCGATGATTTTAATTTAAGCGCCTGTGTCGTCATTACGAGTTTTTCATACCAGGCGCTGAGACTGGTTAGAGCCATTGCCCCCTGCTTGCGGCTGGGCTGGCTGGTGCAGAGAGTGGATGATGAGATACTTTCAAACGCCAAAGCACTCGACTTATTCCAACTTTGCCCTCGGGCGGACTTGCTCACAAAAAATACTGTCCGCCTTGCCCATTCAGTCGCGCCCGAAGTCAGGGCCTGGGGCGTAAACGGAAGTCGCGAGGAAGTCCTGGCGTTGATGCAAAAGACCATCGACACAGGCTGTGATGGAGCCACGGTTAATTGGCCGGACTGGATTTTACGGAAAATGGAATGCGAAAACCCGTTGATTCATCGTGTACACCGCATCGCCTGAAAACGCCTACTTTGGATCTTCGCGGTGGAATATTCAGGTTAAAGGACTGGCTGATATCCCTCAGGTTGCGCAAAAGTCTATAAAGCCGTCCTCATTGACACGGTCGGCGGCGCGCAGGCCCGCGACACTGCGCGCCACGTTCCGGGATGCTACAAGGTCTTCAGAAACTCGATCAGATCCCAGCGCTCGTCATCGGTAAGGTCAGTGCCATAGTAATGCCCCGTGTTCAGGTTACCGGGCAGGCTTGCATCAAACAGGAAGGCATGCTTGCCCGGCTTCGAACGAAAGCCGACTGCTTCCGGGTCAAACTCGCGGCTTCCCACATAGAACGTTTGCTGCCGTGCGTCAGGCGGCAGCAGCAATTGATAGAGATTAGGCACGGAGCCGTTATGGAGGTACGGAGCGGTTGCCCAGATACCGTCCAGCGGACGGGCATGATAGGCGAACAGATTTTCCGCTATGTACGGAGGCAAGCCTGCCGCCTTGATCCGGTAACCGATCAGCTCGGCGATTTCCTCGGCGCTGAACGGCGGCTGGGCATTGGCGATGCCGTTGTTTACGGCCATCCTGACTAGGAGCGTCAGCAGCGCGGGCGCCGGAATTTCCGTTGCCCCGGTAAAAGGCGGCGGCAATAAAGGCGCCAAAACGCCAGTGCTCACTTTGCGGGTCGCTAAGTTCAATGCCATCGCCGGATCGGTGCCGATCTCGTCGAGAGGAACCATCTGCGTCTTGATGAAACTGGCGCCAAAGTAGTTCTCGTCCGGCGGAGTCATCGGATAGCGCCCGTTCGCATCCGGCAGCGCATGACAGGCTTCGCAGCTAGGTTCGCCGCCGCGCCATGCCGTGTATAGCGCGCGTCCCCGAGCGGCTTTTTCGCTGTCGATCGGACCCAACGCCAGCACCGGCCATTGCGGCGCAGCCAGGCTGCCCAGCAGTCGTTCCAGTTCAAACATCTCTCTCGGTCTGGCCGTGCTCCTGCCCAGTTCGGCAAGCGAGCCAGTCAGGTTGACGCCCCCGAATACGCCCAGCACCTCGCCGACATTGCGGGCAAACGGATTATTGGCCGAACCGTTCCACTGCACAAAGTCCAGATGCGGCGAAGTCCACAGGAAGGGATAGCTGACTGGCGCATCGGGCGTGTGGACATTGCCCGGCTGCTGCAGATCGCGGCCAAAGACCTCATTCATGATGATACCGAACGCATCGACGCGGCCGTAGCCGTAAGGATGAGTCGGCGTGCTGCGAGCATCGAACTGCGTCAGCCAGTCCAGACGATCGGACACTTCCGCCCGCAATACGGCTTTATTCGCTTCGGCGGAATCGTTCAATACAGCCCGGGCGAAGCGGTCAAATTTTTCCGGCTGCGCCAATGTCTCCCGCAGCGCCTGAATCAGGCTCTTTTCAAAGGTCATGAAATCGCCCATTGTCGGCGCACCGTCAATGCGGATGGTCCGCCCCCGGTAGGAGATCTCCGTGGTATGGCAGGCGGCACAGGTCATGCCGACCCAATCCTCGCCATTGTCCACGGGCTCCCTGGCAAATCCGATGGGCAATCCGTCCGGATTGCTGGCTGTATAGGCTTCGTCATCGGCAAGATAGCCGAACCGCTCGATATGTCTTGGGCTGATGAACGGCCTGTCGCGATGCGGCTGTTCCAGTGCCAGGAACCACTCATAGGGCAGAAGATAGGAGCCTTGCGGCGTGGCATAAAAGCGGCGCCTTTCTTCGTCATTCCAGTTTTGATTCAAGTAAAGAGTCTCTTTCCTACTGATATTGTCAGCCGCCACTGCCACTCCCCCGTGGTCAAGACCGGACAACAAAGCGGCGAAGAAGACGATTTTAAAATTGCGAAATTGCATCAATGATCCTCAAGTGTGAAATCCGCCAGGAGCCATGCGAGACACCGTCGGCGGTTGTTGTTTTTATTTTTTTCTTTTCCATGGATCGCTACGCACCGCCCCGGCAAAGCCTGGCACTCAAAGTCTTCGGCCAAACTCGGATGACGGGGCGATAATTTTCACGATGGGCTATTTTTCCTAGATAGCATAGGACAGGATAAATATTTTTAAACTTTTTCACCGCCTCGCCTTAAGCGATTGACGATCAATTATTTTATACGCTGGACAGCTCGCAATAAGGCGGTTCTGCCCAATCGGCGGGCATGAGAAGTATAGTCCGTCTGTTAAAATCGGTAATAGCAATCGGCAGCCTCGGACCATCGAAGGACAAATCCGCGGCGCAAGCACGGCATCGCCTTCGATGTTTTTCGATGCGGCTGTCATATCGGCCGTCGGCATGTTATTCAGGCTGACACATTTGGGCCATATACTTGTCATATTATCGAGACTCTGTCGAATGACAGGATGATTCAGCAACCGGGTCCAAACATGAACTATTCCTCGGCCGTACATGGCAAAAACTTTAATTTCCGCAATCTGCGGACCTTGATGGCGAAGGCGTCACCTCTCCGGGCGGCCGATGAGCTGGCCGGCCTGGCGGCGGCTTCCGAAGTCGAGCGGGCCGTCGCCCAGCGGGTACTGGCTGAAGTGCCGTTAAAAGCGTTCATCGAGGAGCCTCTGGTGGCGCCGGAACGCGACGAAGTCTCCCGGCTGATACTGGACCGGCACGATGCTTCGGCCTTCGCCCCCATATCGGCCTTGACGGTCGGGGAATTTCGCGATTGGCTGCTGGAAGGCAGCGGCGATTTGTCGGCGCTGACGGCCGGGCTGACGCCGGAGATGACCGCCGCCGTCAGCAAGCTCATGCGTAATCAGGATCTGATCGCCGTGGCGCGCCGCTGCCGGGTCGTCACCCGTTTCCGCGACACCATCGGCCTGCCTGGGCGCCTTTCCACCCGCCTGCAGCCGAACCATCCCACGGATGACCCGCGCGGCATCGCCGCCAGCATTCTGGACGGCCTGCTCTACGGCAGCGGCGATGCCGTCATCGGCATTAATCCCGCCACCGACAATCTCGACAATTGCCATGCCCTGCTGAGCCTGCTCGACGAGATCATCGGCCGCCACGAAATTCCAACGCAATCCTGCGTGCTGTCCCATATCACGACCAGCATGGAGCTGATGCGGCGCGGCGCCCCGGTCGACCTGGTTTTCCAATCCATCGCCGGCACCGAAGCGGCCAACCGCAGCTTCGGCATCGATCTGGCCCTGCTGCGGGAAGCCAAGGCCATGGCCGAATCGCTGGGGCGCGGCGGCAGCCATCTGATGTATTTCGAAACCGGCCAGGGCAGCGCGCTGTCCGCCGACGCCCATCACGGCGTCGACGCCCAGACCTGCGAGGCGCGGGCCTATGCCGTCGCCAGGGAGTTTTCGCCGCTGCTGGTCAATACCGTTGTCGGCTTTATCGGCCCCGAATATCTTTACGACGGCAAACAGATCATCCGCGCCGGCCTGGAAGACCATTTCTGCGGCAAACTGCTGGGCCTGCCGATGGGCTGCGACATCTGCTATACCAACCACGCCGAGGCGGACCAGAACGACATGGACAATCTGCTGACCCTGCTCGGCGTTGCCGGGTGCAGTTACATCATGGGCATTCCGGGCGCGGACGACATCATGCTGGCCTACCAGAGCACGTCTTTCCATGATGCCCTCTACCTGCGACAAGTGCTGGGCTTAAGGCCCGCGCCGGAATTCGAGGCCTGGCTGGACAGAATGGGCATCTTCGATGGCCGCAACCGTCTGGCGGACACTCGCGCGGCCACTTCGTTGCTGAGCCATTTTTCCGGACTTCCGGGAGAACAGCCATGAACGATCCCTGGCATACTTTGCGCCGGTTCACCCAGGCCAGAATTGCCCAAGGCCGGTCAGGCTGCGGACTGCCGACCTCGGCCCTGCTCGACTTCCAGCTCGCCCATGCGGCGGCCCGGGACGCGGTGCATGCGCCCTGGGCGATTGACCGTTTCGCGGAAGAGGCCGAAGCGCTTGGGCTGGAAGCGTTGATTCTGGCGACGCCGGTCACCAGCCGGGCGCATTATCTGCAACGCCCCGACCAGGGACGCCGCCTGGATGAAGCGAGCCGCCAGCGGCTCAAGTCGCGCGCCGCCGAAGCCATCGATATGGCCTTGATCGTCAGCAACGGCTTGTCATCGACCGCCGTGGACCGCCATGGCCTGGGGCTGCTTGGAGCGGTCGCCGAAGCCTGCCAGGGCAATGGCCTGCGCCTTGGCCCGATCTGTCTGGCGCCCAATGGCAGGGTGGCGCTGTCGGATGAAATCGGCGCGCTGCTGCATGCGCGCGTGGCCGTGATCATCGTCGGCGAGCGGCCCGGCCTCAGCGCCGCGGACAGCCTTGGCATCTACCTGACGTACGCGCCCCGGATCGGCAATACCGATGCCGAACGCAACTGCCTCTCCAATATCCGGCCGCCTGACGGCCTGTCCTATCGAACCGCGGCGGCCAAGCTGGCCTATTTGACCCGTGAGGCACTGCGGCGCGGTTTTTCAGGCGTAAAGCTCAAGGATGAAATGCCGAAGCAGCTGCTCGACTGACAATGCCTAATCCTGGCGCGGATGATTTGAGCCTTGCCCTTCCGGTTTTGCCATTTGACGAACTATAACCTGGCATCGCGATATTCGATTCCGGTTTATTGGCTGGGCTTACGGCTGGACTAAAAATAACATGTCGATTTTTATGAGACATCACTCCCACAAACCCCGATCTAAAAAATAAGGCAATTCCTTCGGGCCGGCTCAGTAATATACCCTGAATAACCGCCGTATTTGCTCAAACTCATACAGATAAGGTTTCGCCACCTCGTGGTCGGCGGCCACGATCAGCAGATCATGGGAAAAAACCGAAGTGTTGTACCAGTTAAAACTGCCTTCAATCACTATGTAGCCATCAATAACGCAGTATTTGGAGTGAATCGGGGAATAAGGCACCGGATGGTCGTCTTGCCCGTAAACCAGGCCCACCGGAATGTTGGCGGACTTTAGCCGGTCTATGGCTGGCAGCAACGGGCGAGCCAGTTCATCCGCCATCGGCCGTTCCACGCCGATGCGCCCCTGTCTGGCCAGGTGCCCGTTCAGCAGAACATGTACGTTGACGCCTCTGTTACGGGCATGTATCAGGGCATTGACCACGCTGTCGTCATGATCGCCCAGCAGATCGCCGATCAGAAATAGCGCCATTTTAATCGAATGCCTGGCGCGATGTATTTCGGCCAATATGGCCTGATGGGGCCGATAAGGCTTGCTGTTGAGCATGACATGCCGGCCAAAAGTATAGAGCAGGTTGAAATGGCTGAAGGGATCGACGCCATATTTCTGAATGACGCCGCCCCGCTGGCTCTGGAAGATATTGTCCAGCAAGCGGCAGATGCCCTTGGAATGGAAAGTCATCCCCGATTCCCAATTGGCCCACCAACGATCGAAGGTGATATTGAATGATCCCAGTATGCAGTCCTCGTCATTAAAAATGATAAATTTGGTATGCATATCCGGCTCGACTTCGATCAGATGATGCTTGGGGCTGCAGAACACGCCGATCAATTCGATCCGGGAGCGCTTCAGTCGCGCGTAGTTGTGGCTATTGGTCAAAGTCATCTTCCGCCAATCCACAATGCACTGGACCCAAACGCCCTGAGCGCCGGCATGAAGCAAATGGGTAATAAAATCATGGTCGTCGATGCAGTCCACGCTGACCTTTATCGTGCACAGGCGTTCGGGATTGTGCTGCTTGCAGCGGATCACCTTGTCGATAAGGTCGTGAATATAGCGTTTGGGATGATAAGGATGGTGCTGCTGCCCCTTGGTGAATTTGGGCACCAGTTGCAAGGATCCGAAATGCTGGTTGTGCCAGTCCACATCCCTTTGCAGTTCGCCGGCATTCAGTTCATAGGTGCGATAGCTGCTGGCCGTGGCCCAATCCCCGGTAATCCTCCGGTACTGCGGCAGGTCATCCTGAAGCTGATGCCAGTCCATGAAGATGTATTCGTTTTGCGAAACGATGGAGTGCTCATTCAGGTGCACAACAAAGGCAAACTTGACGCAGTTGATTGGGCCGAAATCCCTGGAAAGCGGATGTATATAAAAATCCCGCGTGCAGCGCTTGTGGCGGTCCCACTGAATATCATAGGCGTCGGTATCGACAATGTAGGTTTCACAGATCTCGGCACGGTAGACTTTTAAAATCACCTTGATATTGGCCTGGACGCCGTAAAACACATCGAAATCTATTTTTCCCCAGCGAATATGGAATTTATCGTTAAAATCGTTAACTCGTTGAAAAGAGCCCCCCAGGTTTCCGTGAGCGGGGATGGCATAGTGCTCGGCTATCTGCATATCTTACTCTCCAAGTTAGACGGCCAGGCCAGAGGGACAAGCCTCTTCGCGCCTTTACCTTTTTACAGTTTTTTATTTGGGTTCAAAGGTCATGAAGTAACCGCAATGATCAGAAACCCTTCCATAATCCCGCTCGGTAAACAAAGCCCTCGCCGAAGTAGCGCGCAACTCGCCGGCTTTATGCAGGAAAATGTAATCAATCCGATAATCATCGCCCGGATAATCCTGCCAGTGGGGATCGTTGACCCTGAAGATTTTTTCAAACAAGCCTCGCGAATTGGCCGCCAGATACTGGTCTTCATATTGCCGGGCATCGACCACCAGATGATAGCCGGCCGATCCGGCGGCAATGTTAAAATCGCCGCACAGCAGCGTGGCGCTGACCGACGGGGTCCGTTTGGCATCGGCCCACTCGCACAGCCGTTCAAACTGCTCGGCAAACCCGTCTTCCCACCAGCTTAAATGCACCGAAAACACATTGACCAGGCCTATATGGGGCACCCTGATTTGCGCCATGACCACTTTTCTGGAATGAATGCTGTAGACATCATGGCTGCTCGACACATACCCCGACTCCTGCTGAAGGAAGGGATACCTGCTTAAAATGGCAACGCCTTCGCGGTATTTGCCGAAGCCCAGATGCGACCAGTCAGTATGGATACGGTAGGGCGCAGCCAGACGGTCGTTGATTATCCTGGCGGAATTGGACTGCCAATCCCCTGCCCCCTCATTCCAAAGCTCAGCCACTTCCTGTAGACAGACAACATCGATATTCAGTTCGTCAATCGCCCTGGCTATTTGGGAAAATTTGTGATCCTGGTTGTCTTCCTGATAACAATGCAGATTAAGAATCAGGATTTTCAGCGGCTCACGGCTGGCCGAGTAATTTTTTCCGTGGTTATTGTCCCAGAAAACCTGGCCGCCGCGCTCAAGGCGGATGCTGTATTGCAGCCGAAAAGCCCGGCCGATCCCGAGCCGGCCTGTCCAGACTGCGGTCCCGTACTGATTGGGATTTCTGGCATTGCTGAGCGCCGCCTCGTCCCAGTGGTTTCTTTTGAAATGGCAGGTGGTTTCATGGCAGTGACGCCAGTCGTCCGTCGTCCAGCGCACGGTCACTTTATCGGCCTCCGTGAACTTGTCCACGGCCACGGTGATCGGCACGATTTTCCGCCCGTCATCCAGCCGGCCCGCAAAGTCGATATTCAAAACCGGGGCAGCGCCGGTCAATCTGATGCCGGAATCGGCCTGGCTGGAATGGTTCAGGCCCTGATTGTTATCCCAGTACTCGGCGCCCAAAACCCGATAGCGCAATCCAAACCGGATATTGCCGGGCAGGGATTTGTCAGGCGTAAGCTTGAAATCCAGCCGGGCCTGCCAGTACTCCTTAGCGTGTTCCGGCTTGCTGTGAAAGCTTGCGGGCAACGTTTGCCATACGCCGTCCTCACCCGCCCAGACCACATCGACCCGCTTGTCATAACCGACGTCTTCCACCCGCATGAAAAAACGCAGCCTTTGCCGGACGCCTGCCTTTTTTCGGGTGATCACGTTTTCAACGTACAGCAGCTGGATTTTGTCCATCCCTTGCCTCCATGATTCCCGCCATAGAAATACAAGCCGGAAGAAAAAGATAATCAGGCGGCCCGCTCGGTGCCTGCCTCTAACAAAAAACCGATAGGGTATGATCCCTACGCCATGAAGAACTCGAAGAAGGCACAAGCTGAAAACTTCGGGTTCTGCGTGGCTTTAAGCCTTGCAGTGATGCGCATGAGGTTTGAAAACCACGCTTGCGCCTGAAGCATTGTAGTCCCGAAAATCAATGTTCGGAAAAATATTATCCATGATCTCCAGGGCGGTCAGATAGCGCTCGTTGATCCTGTTCTTGCGGAAACTGTCGTGCAGGTAGTTGAATCTGGCCAGATAGTCGGTAATGCGCTTGTTCGCATAGCCGACGGTTGTCCCCGCTTTCATCATGAACGGCCAATCCGAGGCCTGGGCCAGCAGGATCGACCTGGCCGCCTGATTCAAAGCCCGCGCCTGCAGCGCAGTGACCGTTAATCCCTGAACATCGCGCACCAACCTTTCCATGTCCCGTTCCGCCTTGTGGAGCAAAGGATAAATCCAGTCATTTGCCTCGTTTATCCAGTAGCCGGAATACCCCTCGCTGCCCCAGCTCGATGCGGCGGGCGTGGCGGCCTGGTTCGATGGCTGCCGTTGTAGATAATCGCCGCAGCTGATGAGCTCGATGCCGTTGGTGTTTTCGCTGGCCAGCCTCAGCACGCATTCCAGCCAGTAAGCGCCTTCAAACCACCAGTGCCCGAACAGTTCGGCGTCATAAGGCGCAACGATGATGGGAGGCCTGTCCATGGCGGCGCCGAGCAGATCAATTTGACGCTGGCGTTTACCGATAAAGTCGCGGGCGTGTTCGAACGCCTTTGCCCGCGCCTGTCTCGGATTATAAATTTCCTTGGGCAGATTCCCGCCGGTCACGCGATGGTATTTGATTCCGGTGTTGATGCGGGTCTTTCCGTCGAGAATATAAGGGGCGATATAATCCAGCTCCCGCTCAAAGCCGATATCGCTGTAGTACTCGCGGTAATCCGCATCTCCCGGATAGCCTTCCTTCGCGCTCCAGACCTGCCGGGACGACTCGGGATCGCGCCCGAATGCCGCGACGCCGTTGCCGCAGACTATCGGGGCATAAACGCCATGGCGAGGCTGCTCGCTGGCATTCATGACGCCGTGGGTGTCGACAAAGAAATACTGGATGCCGGCATCGGCCAGTACAGACTCCAGGCCGGGATAGTAGCCGCATTCAGGCAGCCAGAAACCGGCCGGGGTACAGCCGAGATGGGTTTTAAACGTGGCGATGCCGATATTGATCTGATTGCGGACCGCCGTTTCGCTGGCATTGAGCAGCGGTAAAAAGCCATGCGTCGCGGCAGTCGTTATCAACTCAAGCTTGCCCGTGGCCTGGTGCTTTTTCAAAGCCGTCAATAAATCGCCCTGGCAGCGGTCCCGGTAAGTGTTCAGCGCGCTCAGGAAAAAGCGGCGATACAGCCTGGACAGTTTTCGATACGCCGGCTGCCTGCGGGTTCTGAGGATTTCCTTCTCAGCCAGTTCCAGCCGGCCCTGCAGGTATTTCAGATAGCGCGTTTGCAGCAAATCGTCCCGCAGCATGGATATCAGCGTTGGCGACAATGACAAAGTCAGCCGGTAATCCACATTATCCGCATGCAATCTGTCGAGTACGCCGATGAGCGGCAGATAACATTCGGTCATGGCTTCGAACAGCCAGTTTTCCTCGAAGAAACTGTCATGTTCGGGATGCCGCACATAGGGAAGATGCGCGTGCAGAATGAGGCTCAGAAACCCTTGCCGGCTGGAAGTGTGGGCGGAACGCAACAGGCTTTTTGTCATCGCGCTTTATCTGCCGGTTCCCTGGCCCGAGGCGGTTCTGCTCGGGCTGGTCACGCTGTGTTCATGGCCTTGGCTCCATTCTGCCCGCTCAACGGGCGCATGAACCCTGTTCGAGCGCGCGAGGACGGTAAAGCTATCGTCCGGATAACACAAGCCGATGGCGGCTGAATAGGCCGTTTCACCGGCCGTCTCCGATAAAGGCACGCTTTGCCCGGCCTTGGCCTTGGCGTTGTCGATGGCGATGTCGAACCAGGATGCTGTCTCGGCAGCCTCCTGCTCCTCATCGGGTTGCGAATAAATTCTCAAGGTGAGCCGAGCCTCGCTATCATCGCCGGGCGCGAGGATTTCCTGGCTTTCTCCCAGATGCCAATAGGCATGAAGATGCCGGGGATCGACCGGCAAAAGCATTAATTCAGGCGCGTCATAGGATAATTTCGGCGCAAAATCCCGGCTGATTTCCTGGCTGATATCCAACAGTTCCCTTGGCGAAAGTCTGATGTTTCCGGCAGATATCCGGCTTGAAAAACAGGGCGTAAAATCCCGGCTGATTTCCTGACTGATTGCAAGCAATTCCTCGGCCGACAAATTAATTTTGGAACTGTATCCTGAATGCAAAAAAGTCACTACCAGCCTTGAACCTTACAATTTCTTTATCTAAATGGACTGCCTGTTTTTTCTTGCGTTGTCTTTGGAGAGGACTATAAAAACAAGATCGGCCAAGTATACGTAGTAAACCCCGCACGGTCCAGAGCAATTCCTCGCCGGATGGGACCGGCGGTCGACTGTGGGAGCGATGCCTTTATGCCCTTTGGGTACACATCGCGACTTGCGGCGGTCTTTAGTCGCGATAAAGGCATCGCTCCCACAGGGACACAAGGATGGTCCGCGAAAAGGCGGCCGGATCGGTAGTCCGGATAATGGAAGCCGGCATGATGCAGGCTCTTGCCGCCGAAACTCCGGCAAGGCCTGTCGGCGCCGTTCCCCCCTATTGAAAGAGTTTTAGGTATTTGTACCCATTGTCAGATTGATTAACAGACAGGAATAATTATTGTTTATAAACATGCACAACAAGTACAAATTGCTCACCTTCACGCGCGACAGTCAGCAAAGATCAAGGTAGGCAATACTGCTAATGACTACAGGGCTCGCCGAGGACTAATCCATATTGCCGGAACCGCTGGCTGCCAGGGAAGTTGATCCAGCGAACGGGAACAATATCCGATTTTGCCGGCCGGGTCTGTGATTACTCGGATTTCTTAAGGAGTCAGTATGTCCATAAGAGCTATGCTTGTCTTACTCCTGGCAATGAGCGGCTTCGCTGCTCCCGCCCTTGCAGAACCTATCGAACAGCTGCCCGACTTATGGAACATCATCCCGGCAGGCGACATTAAAATTGCCCCGACGGAGACCGGGCTGGAACTCCGTTACACGCACAATATCGCTAACGCCGGCCCAGGTCCGCTCGAGATTCAGCCCAGTTACAACGAGGCTTCCGGTAATTACCAGGGACTCCAGCATATTTACTCGCTCGACTCGCGGAGCGGCCAATGGTCGATCTCCAGAAAGAGCCGGGTGGCCGGAGCGTTCGTGTTTCACCCTGAGCATGGGCATTTCCACTTTCCCATGGCAGCCTTCGGACTTCACTCGGTCGCATCGGACGGCGGCGTCGGCGCGCCTGTGATGCCTAGCTCCAAAATCGGATTCTGCATCGGCAACTCGTTCGCCTATAACAAACTGCTGCCGAATTTCGGCGCCTTCCTCAACCAGGGCCCTTGCACCGATCCGGCCTCTCTGCGGGGACAAGCCGTCGGCTACGTGGACAATTACGATTACAAGGACCCCGGCCAGTCCATGCCACTGCCTGTAAATCCCGCCACCCGGCAGCCCGGCCTGCCCGATGGCACTTACTGGTTCCGGGCGGTCGTCGACCCGAGCAATTTTCTCATCGAGGGCAACGAGAAAAACAACATTACCGACATCAAGATCGTGATCAAAAACAATCAGGTGGTGCAAACGTCCGCGCCCGTCTTCCCGAATTCGACACCGCCCAGTATTGCCATGACATCGCCCGTGGACAGGGATCACCTGTTCGGCGTAATCTCTCTCAAAGTGAAGACGCAAACAACCGGCAAGGCCGTCGTACAGTACCTCCTCGATGGCGTACCGCTGGGCACTGGCACTGCGGCGCCGGATTATCCCTTTGCCTGGGACACCACGACGGTAATGAACGGCACCCACTGGCTTGCCGCCCAGATCACCGATGCGGCGAACCGCACCGGCACCTCAACCGTCGTGGAGATACTGCCAGCGGTCCAGAGCAAGGCAGATACCACCGCGCCGACCGTAACAATAACTGACCCCGAGACGGGTTCAACTGTGTCCGGCATCTTTCTGGTCGCCGCGGCCACGACCGACAATACCCGCGTATCGAGGGTACAATTCTTCATCGACAATAAGCCGCTGGGCTCTGCGGTGACCCGTCCGCCGTTCATGACCCGATGGGACACGAGAGCAACGGCTGACGGCCCGCATGTGCTTACCGTCTCGGCCACCGACGCGACCGGCAATACCAGCAACACCGGCAAGTTGGCAAGAAGGACCGTCATCGTGGACAATTCCGCGCCACCGCCTAATCCTATCGGCAAAGATGTCGTTATTTCCCAGAATGGCTCGGGAGCAATAACCACGCCCACATTCTCCACCAAGACCTCGGGAGACCTGCTCATCGCTTTCGTTGCCTACGACGGTCCGCCCGATCAGGCCCAGACAGCCATAGTCAGGGGTGCCGGCCTGGCATGGCAGCTCGTCAAACGCAGCAATACCCAGGGCGGCACCTCAGAAATCTGGTCGGCGCGCGCGTCTGGCGCGCTGACCAATGCCACTGTCACATCGGCGCCCGAGCGCGGCACCTATGACGGCTCGCTCACGGTGGTTGCCTTCACCAATGCCGCCGGCACAGGCGTTCAGGGCGCCACGGGCGCTTCCTCCGGCGCCCCCGATATCCCTCTGCCCGGCATAGCGCCTGGCAACTGGGTATGGGCGGTCGGCAACGATTGGAGCGGTACGGTTGCCAGAAAGCCGGTGGATGGGCAGGCGCTTGTCCATCAGTGGCTCGACACACCCGCCGGCAATACCTTTTGGGTGCAGTCGACCGCCGCGCCGTCCGATACCCTCGGCTTGGTCGATATCCATGACAGCGAGCCGACCAACGACCGCTGGAACTATGCCGCCGTAGAGATCATCGCAACAACGCCCGCCAGCGGCGGGCAGTCGGGTAAAGACGGCGGCGTCCAGAAAGAGTCCGACCCTGGCGCCTTTTTTGACGGCACGCTGCTGACGATCCCGGTTGTTACCGTAGGAAGCCAAAAATTCCGCGCAACCCTGAAGCTCATTCCGCTCGAAGGCAGTCCGACCGGCTACGGATTCGAGCTGGATAGCGCTACGCCGACCACGGCGTCTTCGAAACATCCGGCAACGTTTGACAGCGAAACCGGGAAAGTGCTGATACCGTGGGTGGATGTGATGGAAAACGGCGCCAGGACAAGCTCGAAAGATGCCCAATTGACGCTGATAGCAGGCTCCGATCCGATGCGGTTCAGCTTAACCGGCCATACCCCTGGCGCCAAAAGATAATGCCATCCACCAAACGCCCCGCCACGGCGCTCGGCATTGCGGGTTCTCTGCCGACAAGGCCATGCTTCGGCATGTCTTGCCCATATGTTTTTGCGCCATGGCGGCTTTATCCGCCCTGTATAAAACGCTGTAGACTCATCAGAGTCGTGCTCAAATTTAAGTCATCGGTTTATGGATTCTGAATTAGGTATTGGAACGAATTCCTTTTTTTTGGAGAAAGTGAAATGATTGCGGGATGTATAAGGGACTGTGGACTCAAAGCCACTGGCCGGAAAGCTGCAGGACAGTTGTGGCTGCAAAGCCAACGCCCGCTGATCCTGAATTTCCGGGCGCCGATTAACAACGATTGAACTGTTTTGGAGAATACCATGAATAGTAGCAAACCAAGTACAGAAAAGAATGCCGGCGAAGTCAATGTACAAAAAGGGATGCAGCAATCGCCTGCCTCATCGGGCAGAGGCCTGATGTCATTTGATGAATTCGATAATTTGTTTGATGACTTTTTATCGCGCAGATGGCCTCGAATGTTCGACTGGAATTTTCCCGCTAGCCTCGAGAGAGGCTTGGGCATGGCAAGAAGCTTTCCCAAGGTCGATATAGTGGAACGCGATAATGAAATTGAGGTTCAGGCGGAGCTGCCCGGCGTTAAAAAGGAAGATCTGGATGTGTCGATCAGCAATCAGATTATGACCATCTGTGCCTGCACCAAAGAAGAGAAAACCGAGCAGGACAAATATTTACGCCGTGAAATAACGCGAGGCGAATATCAGCGCACATTCACTTTGCCCGATTATGTCGATGCCGACAGCGCTAAAGCGTCGTTTAATGACGGCATATTGAAAATTACCCTTCCAAAAACGGAAAAAAGCCAGCGCAAATCCATAAAAGTACAATAGCCCGGCAGCCGATGCCGTGCAGTCCGCGAGCCTGGAGCCAGCATCAGCTTGTGATGGGTATGGGTGGGCTCATTTCTTTGAGCCCCCGTGGAACGATGCCTTCATCGCGGCTTGCAGAGGTCTTTAATCGCGATGTGGGCATCGCTCCCACGGAGGCTCGGCGGCGGTCTATCAGGCTGCTCGCTACGGCAGCTGATTAAGCCTCCGTTTCACCGGGAGGCATCAGAGGAAATGTTGTCGCGGAAGGAGCGATGTAATCCCATTCGGCAGCGTGGCTGACATAGACATCCGCGCGGGGTTGATAATTAGACGTATCGTCAAGCGTACCGGCTTTCACCGCGAAGAGCCCCGGCATGGCCTCAACCTTGGCAAATAACTGCGACCCGCATTTCGGGCAGAAGCCGCGACTCACCTTCTTTCCGCTGCCCCCGACACTCTCAAAATACTTCACGTTCCCGGTGACGGTTATAGTTTTCTCGGGAACGAAGAATACTGGAGCATAAGCGCCGCCAGAGGATTTTTGGCAATCCTTGCAGTGACAATTCCCGGAAATCACCGGATCGGCTGAATATTCATATTTAACGGCGCCGCAGAGGCAGGATCCTGTCAAATTCACTGGTTTCTCCTATGTCAGAGGTTATCAATATATAACTGCTTGATGTAAAACTAGCCGGCGTGCTTTTGTGCCGTCCCTCTCGAACGCGGCATCAGGCGGCTCTTCAAGACTGCGTCCCCATCTGCTGCGCAGGCTGAAGCATGCTGTTTCGGTTGCCCTCGGTATCCAGAAACGAGACATAGAGCCCTACGCCAGGTATTTCCATCGGCTCGCCCAGGGCTTTGCCGCCTGCCTGAGTCACTTTATTCATCGACTCGCGAATATCGCCGACCCCGATCACAACGGACGGATACTGCGCCGGCCAGTCGGCCTTTTTCGGATAGAAACCGCCATTGATTGCGCCGGCTGGCGCTCCCGGCTTGGCATCCGACACGGCGGTCGTTGCCAGCACGTAATTACCCATTTCCTCGCCAAGCATCTGCATCTGCCAGCCAAATGCCGACTCATAAAACTTCGCCATACGCTCCCGATTATCGTACGGCATCTCAAAGTGAACGACAGGATTCATCATTTTTCCTCCTTTTAATTCGACCGTAAATAAATTCACTCTTGATCATCATTCCATGGTTAGTAATGAACATGGAATAAATCCGCATACTTGAGGAAGTTATTTTATGTTCATTCATTGATGAGCTTCTTAACCTTGATATCACGCTCAAGCCCGCTACCATATCAGTAATTATTAAGAATGGACATTTTGTGAATCAGTATTCCATATTATCCAGTTTCCGCTTCGGCCACCAATTTTTACCAAGGCATGCCTGTTACTGCCAATCGATATTGACGATAACGCGGCCGGGATGTTCGGCGTTAGTCGAAGGCGCCACTTGGCTCAGACAGCGTGTAAACATTAAGGGTTTGGTTAAAGTAACTTTCCGATTTGCCGATGAAGTCAGCGCTCATGTAGGGGCGAATTCATTCGCCCTTTGGGTACTGTGCCCTTTAGGGTACTTGTGCCCTAAAGGGTATTCGCCCATGGCGACTAAAGTCGCCTCCACACCTATTGCTCGTCAAGATTCAGGGAAGTTTTCTCGCCGTAAACATGGTTTTTGCTGTTGTTCTGAAACCGAAATCTCTCGCTTCGATATGCAGAGACTGACTTGACTCAGAAAAGTTGTAAATTGGCACGAATCCAAAAGCCAAAACATAGAAACTGAGCGATTTCGTACCAAGTGATGCGCTGATGGCGCTCCTTCAGGAGCAGAAACTGTGCATAGATGCTTTCGGCCCGATGCAAGAGCTAACCTGCCGTCGATAGTCATAACTGCACATAATTTTCATCTGCATACAGTGGCCGCTATGTCAAGCTCAGCTTGTGTAGATACCTTTGCTTTTAGTGCGTTGTCAACTACACTTGAGTCATGCCCAGAGTGAGCCGAACGGTCTTTGCCGGAATTCCGCATCACATCATGCAGCGGGGGAATCGATGGGAAGACGGTTTTTTACCGAAGACGATCGGTCGGTTTATCGCGACTGGCTGAAAGCGTAATACGAACCGTATTTGCGGGCGGCGATTCGCTATGGATTTCGCCAAAAATAACTTCCGTGAATTGATAAAGCAAATGGGTGATAATAATTGGCTCTAGTAACGGCAGACGGAAAGCCAATGATCGGTTACGACCAAGCGATTGAAATCAAAATGCAACGCCTATTTAGTACGCTATCCGAAAAGGATAAGCGTCGTTATGCGGGCATAGAAGCGACAAAATT
>Ga0196965_1000365_pt1 | contig 29584 bp, 20 predicted proteins | sample S1_20metaG_FD_148668 | JGI IMG/M metagenome (GOLD analysis project Ga0196965, IMG submission 148668) | Soil microbial communities from Anza Borrego desert, Southern California, United States - S1_20 | ecosystem: Environmental > Terrestrial > Soil > Desert | place: USA: California | collected...
ACTTATACCTATTCCTCAAATTATTCAGCCCGATACCGCTGGGTTCTTCCGGTATTTTCTTCAATTGAATGTTATTGGATACTACAAGGTAGTTTCCTTCACTTGAAAGATCAATTACTAATGGCTTATCGGATGAAAAGGTATTGTGTTTTATTGCATTTTCAATTAACATTTGTAGAGTCAACGGAGGAATCGAAATGCCAGAAATTCTGTTGATCCGATTATTTATAATAAGACTGTCTCCAAACCTTATTTTTAGCAGGTGAATAAAAGCGTTTACAAACTCTAATTCATCTGAAAGTTCTACTATTTCCTTATTCTTATTTTGTAGTACATACCTGTAAACCTGAGCCAACTCCCTTACAAATTTTGAAGCCTCTTCAGGACTTTTATATAACAGGCCTATTAAAACATTCAGGCTATTAAACAAAAAATGCGGGTTTACCTGGTTTTTTAATGATTCATATTGAAAAGCCAAAGATTCTTTTTGAAGTTTTTCTGTATTAATCAAGGCTTCTTTCCAGGCTATCAACACCTTCTCATTTTCCTTCAATTGGCTAATAATTTCTGATTGTTTAGCTTCATTCTCTTCTTTTAAAGTGTTTATCCGATTGGCAAAGGCCAGGGAGAATAAAGTAGCCTGAATACAGGAACCTATATTAAAAGAATTGATGGTAAATAAATTTTCTGGAAGAACTTGTAGTTCCTTTAACATTAATGGAATGACTCCTATCAACATAAATAAATTGGCAAAAAAGAAATAACCGGAAGAAGGAATTTTCCTATAGTAACCAAGCCCTGAAACAAATAAAAATAAAAAAGCAATGGCCAGAATTGTTGCACCTTGAATAGTAAAAGCCAAGTTATTGGAAATAAAACTTATTACAAGGGGAATTAACAATAATGTTAAAACACTTGCTGTGAGTACTTTATCCCAGAATGGTAAATTTATTTTAGTTTTCAGAAATGACCTGGTAAGTAAAAGAAAACAAATACTGGAAAATGAGGAAATCATAATATCCATTTTATTATACCAAAATGAATATGTTTCCAATAATTTCATTAATTCTACGCTATAGCCTGAATTATGAATTGTTATATAAAGCGAGGAAATTAGTCCGGCCTTTTTTAACTTATAGTTTTTCCCACTTTTAAAATAAAAATCTACATAGGACCATTTATCAAAATTGAGGAGGAACTCCTGATCGAAGTCGGTTATGTTCTTTAGAATAAAGCTTATCCAATAAATGCTGCTGCCCTCATTATTTGCAACTTGATAGTCAACACCAGGCTGAAAGAGATTTTTAAGAAACAGGTCTTTGACTTGCTCTATCTTATATCCGGTGGTATCTTTTATGAAAAGAACTTTGTCGACTCTCTGATAGCTAGAGGTGAAGGTTAAAGTATCAGCTTTTGCAAAAATCACAAGAAAAAAAAATGATAAAATAAATAGTAAACCGGACTTGAAACGCATCTGATTTATTTGTAAAAGATTTATTCAATTAAAAAAAAGGACAGTTTTTACTGTCTAATTTTAGATAAGTTTGCGGTTGAAGTGGGTTAAAAATAAATTATTTATTTCTGAATAAAAATTTTATTGGATTTAAAACGTCTGATACCGTCAGTATGATTTTTTTACTTAACCAATTTCCATAACCGCTTGTAAAAAAGAAATAAATCCGGATGAAATTACTCTACAGCTACCTTAAACAATATAAAGGACTTTTATTACTGGCGCTTTTTCTAGCTGCCATTAACCAGACCTTCTCCCTTCTTGATCCATTAATATTCCGCCACATTATAGATAAATATGTGGTGACAAGTAAAGAATCTAGCATGACCACCGAAGACTTTCTTTTGGGTGGGGGACAACTGATCCTGGCGGCTATGGGTGTTGCCATGGTTTCCAGAATTGCTAAAAATTTTCAGGATTATTATGTAAATGTAATTACTCAAAGACTTGGCGCTCAAATATATTCCGATGGATTAAAACATTCTTTGGAGCTTCCTTATTCAGTTTTTGAAGATCAAAGGAGTGGAGAAACTTTAGGAATACTTCAAAAGGTAAAAATTGATGTTGAAAAACTTATTTCCTCGTTTGTAAATGTTCTTTTTACTTCATTGATCGGGATCGTCTTTGTGACGATTTATGCTATTAATGTGTATTGGCTTATAGCCGTTTTATATTTTGCTACTATCCCCCTATTGGGTATCCTCAGTTCGGTTTTAAGTAAAAACATAAAAAAAATTCAAAAAGTAATTGTCGGGGAAACCACAGCGTTGGCGGGGTCTACTACTGAGTCGCTTCGAAATATAGAACTGATCAAAAGTCTTGGCCTTTCCGAACAGGAAACAACAAGACTAAACAATACCACGGACAAAATTTTAAAATTAGAATTAAAGAAAGTGAAATTTATCCGCAGCTTAAGTTTCATCCAGGGAACGACGGTAAATTTTCTAAGAAACTCACTTTTATTTTTAATGCTTTACCTGGTGTTTCGTGAGCAAGTTACGGTTGGTGAATTTTTCTCTCTTTTCATTTACTCGTTTTTTATTTTCGGTCCGTTGCAGGAATTAGGAAATATCATTAATACTTACCGGGAAGCAGAAGTTTCTTTAAATAACTTTCAGGATATCCTGAATAAACCAAAAGAAGTAAAGCCTTCCAATCCTAAACCTATAAAGGATATAGAATACCTGGCTTTTGAAGAGGTGAGTTTTAAACATCAATCTGCAAATACCAAAGCCTTACAGGGAATTTCATTTAACACACAGAAAGGCCAGACCATCGCTTTCGTTGGTCCATCGGGTTCGGGCAAGACTACTTTGGTTAAACTTCTTGTGGGATTATACCAGCCGGATTCAGGTAAAATTTTATACAATGGAACCTCATATGATAAAGTAGATCTGGATAAACTGCGTGAACAGATCGGCTTTGTAACCCAGGATACTCAATTATTTGCCGGAACCATAAGAGAAAATCTTCTATTTGTTGCGCCTAATGCGACTGATGAAGAATGTATGGATGTATTGTATAAAGCTGCCTGCCATAACCTTTTAGCCCGTGCCGATAAAGGATTGGATTCAATAATCGGAGAAGGAGGAGTGAAAGTATCGGGTGGTGAAAAACAAAGGTTATCCATTGCACGAGCACTATTAAGGAAACCCTCTTTACTCGTTTTTGATGAAGCAACCTCTGCATTAGACTCCATAACAGAAGAAGAAATCAGTAAAACCGTCAGAGAAGTATCGAGAAGCAGAAATCATATTACCATTCTTATTGCACATAGATTATCAACCATTATGCATGCGGACAAGATTTTTGTCCTGGAAAAAGGTGACATTATAGAACATGGAAAACATGAAGACTTGCTGGATGAAAAAGGCCTTTACTATGCAATGTGGCGTCAGCAGATTGGAGAGAAACAGGAAGTGGTGAGCGTATAGGTGGAAATCTGAAATCCTAACTTTCCAAAAGTTTAGAACTTTTGGAAAGTTTGACCTTTTTTAAACAGATTCAAAAACCCCTTCCCTTTTCTCTCTCTGCGATAACCCCTATCTTTACAAGCTTATTCACTCTTCAATTCAGCGGATTACTAATGATCGGTATACTTAGAGCTTATAAAAAATTGGTGCATGTTCTTTTTATGACCTTTACAGCAACCACTGCTTTGGTGATAAAACAATTTTTTCGCCCTTCCGAAAAAAGGCAACTGAGCAATGAATATCGCCTTTTATGGGCGCAGAGATGTATAAAAATCCTTGGCATTAAAATTCATATAGAAGGCACACCGCCGCCTGATGGGTTTGTTCTGGTTTCCAATCACCGGTCTTATATTGATCCACCGGTTATTATGGCTACCAATAATTGTACGATGTTATCAAAATCCGAAGTTACCAAAATGCCAATTTTGGGAGCAGGAGCCAAAGCCGTAGATATTTTATTTGTGGAAAGACAAAAAAGATCCAGCCGGGTAGAGTCCATCGAAGTGATTGCCAATGCATTAAACCGAAATGTTTCCGTTTGTATTTTTCCAGAAGGAACGACCAATCATTTGCCTGAACTTTTGACTTTTAAGCCGGGCATTTTTAATCTGGCTGCTAAAAGAAATTGTCCTGTAATACCAGTTGCTTTAACTTACCTTGATCCTCAAGATGTCTGGAAGAAGGAAAGCATGCACACTCATTATATCCGATGTTTTAGTAAGCCTGTAGTTGAAGTAAAGTTAAAGTTTGGCCCTGCTTTTAAGAATGCGAATCCAAGGGAACTAAGACAAACTTGTTTTAACTGGATACAGGAAAATCTGAGGGAAACAGAACCTGTTGAAAAATCAAGTTTTCAACAAGTAAAGGCTTAGTTTAATAAAAACTAAGGAACCAATACTCCTAAACTTTGAGTATACAGTTTAATCAGCAACTCTTTTCCCATGTGGCAGGGCTCGCCGTCAACATGCAACGGTCCTTCACTCGTTCTTTCTACTTTTACTTCCGGTGCTCTTATAATTTCCAAATACATTGATTTATCAATGGTTCCCTTAAATAGTCTTATTCCGATCGGAACAATCTTATATTTTGGAAAAGGCTTTACTATACAAACATCCAGCAAACCATCCTGAATATCTGCATGAGGAGCAATGTAGGCATTGTTCCCATATTGTGCGGAATTGGCAAATGTTATAAGAAAAGCTTCTTTTAAATAAACTTTATCATTGATTGTGATTTTATAAGTATCGGGATTATATTTTCGAAATTCAGAAAGGGTAGTTTTCACATAAGTATTTAAACCTCTTACCTTACTATCTGCAAAAAGCTTTCCCACGTGGGCATCAAAACCTACTCCTGCCGTACAAAAAAATGGCCTTCCATTCAATGAACAGGAATCTATTTTTAAGACTTTATTCTTGTTAATATTTTTTATGGCTTCAACAGGATTTAAAGGAATGCCTAGATGCCTCGACAAACCATTTCCTGACCCCGAAGGAATTATCCCTAAATGATTGGAGGTATTTACAAGCACACCTGCTATTTCATTAATTGTTCCGTCCCCTCCTACTGCAATGAATTTATTAAAACCGGATTTAATGCCGTCAAGGGTAAGTTTTTCAGCATGTTTAGCGGCTTCAGTAAAAGAAATTTCAAAATCGAATTGCTTTAGATCCAGGTGTTTTTTAATCAGGTCAGGAATCCTGATCTTGTTTTTGGCACCTGAAATGGGATTTATTATAAAAAGGACTTTTTCTTTTTCCACTCCTAAATAATTAAAGTGAAAGCAAATTAGCAATTATTCTAATTTCTCATCCCTTCTGAAAAATAGCAAGTGTTCCAAGTCGTGTAAAGGTTAAAGCAAAAAATAAACATTTAGAAAGGATATCCGATAGCGATATTCAACACCAGGTTTCGTTTTCTCCACATCGGATCCAAAAAGTTAATCTCGTCAAATGCCCACCGGTCACTACCATATTTCAGTTCATCCTGCCCGGTTGTTTTATTGTGGAACCAGAATTTTCGTATTGGCATTCCTAAATCAAGCCTTAGAATAAGAAAAGAAACATCAACCCTAAGACCAAACCCTGTTCCGATGGCCAGTTCATCCAATACTTTATTCATTTTAAAAACCTGGTCACTTTTTTTAGGAAATGTCGAGGTATTGTCAACACCTTCCACAAGCGAATCACTTGCACTTCTGGTTAACCATGTATTACCTGCATCAATAAAAAATGCGCCTTTTAGTATACTTACCAGATCAAACCTATATTCGATATTTCCTTCCAACCGCATATCTCCTAATTGAGTAAAAAAAGAGGATCCCTCATCGGGGTCATGAAATACGCCGGGTCCTATCGTCCTTGCTTTAAATGCTCTTATCCCTGAAGGTCCGCCTACATAAAAAAGTTTTGAAAAGGGTAGATAATCTGAATTACCATAAGGATACCCAACTCCAAGGAAAAATCGGGTTGCTATTCTTTCTGACTGACTTAAATCATGATAGAATCGAAAATCCACATCTCCTCTTGCATATTGACTATAAACAAGACCTCCTATTTTACTATTCCCAGTAACTTCATCGCGGTCAACATTTAAGTTAAAGGTATTTTCAGCTAATTTCATCAAGTTACCTGATACATCCGCATTGCCATTAAAGTAAAAGTGATTCCTTCCGCGTCCTGCATTTTCCATTAAATTATTATAAGTATAGGAATAGGTACTGCCTAAAATAACAAGGTCCTCAAAATTGATTGCCAAAGAAGGAATTGTATCTAGTTTTTTTCTAAAATCCGAACCTTCGACTATATCGTAGTTTATGTAGCTAACATTGATAGGATTCAAAACATGTTCTCGCGCTGCTGTTTCTTTCCATTGATAACCGACTGAAGTATTCACAGAATTTTGCGAATACCTTTGAATATATTTTTGAAGAATGTAGCTGATCTCAAGCTTTGTCCTTGGAACAAACAAACTATTTTTAGGAGAAATATTAAATGGCAGAAGAAACCTGGGTAGAAACAATTGAACCTGTGGCTGTACTTCGTAAGCATAAACATTTTTGTATTTCCCCGAAAACTGTGTTTCAAATGAAGTATTAAGGTTCACAATCAAAAGCTCAGCTCCTCGAAAAGCATTCCTATTCTTAAATGAAAACTGTAAAGCAGGACCTGCAAAGTTTGTTGACTTCGTATAAACCTGTACTTCAGCCCTCAACGATTTTTTTAGCAACGGAGACATTTGAATTCTTGATCTTAACCTACCTTCACCCGCGGAATCTCTCTCCGAAAATCTGATGTTAACATATTTAAAAACATCAAGTCCCATGAGCCTGTTTAGGGTGATGTTATGGTTTTTTCTACTGTACAGACTGTCTTCTTCAATAAATACCAGCCTTGTCAGGGCCTGGGGTCGAAACAGTCCATTCCCTTTTTTGATGAAATTGATGCCGTCGACCGGAATAGTATAGGTTTGTTCACTTGTAGTATCCGCTATTTCATATTCAGGATTAAGAAAAATCTTTCCCATTCGATAAACTTTAAGTCCTTTCTCAGGAACATCCGGTTTTATTTTGAGGTAGAGATTGATCATTCGATCGCCTATAGCGCTATCCACTTCAAAAATCAGAAAGTCGGGATTGAAATAGAAATAGCCCAATTCTTTAAGTTCGTCATCAATTCGCTGCCTTTCTTCTTCCAGCTTTTCAAGACTGAAATAATCCTGGGGTTTTATCAGACTCTTTTCCTGAAATCGGGCAATCTGGCTGTCAATTTTGGAATCTATTTTTGGATAAAAAAATTCTTTGACTTGATAAGGAGGTTTTACCGAAGCGTTAAATTTGAGCTCCATCTTCTTACCCCTTTCTTTTTCCTCAGTCTCAATTTCTGACTGAAAATAACCTCTATTGGTAAGGAGATTTATCATCCTGCCTTCAATTGTTTCTGTATTGATGTTTTCTATGAGAACAGGAGGTTCTCCGAGCTTTCTTTTTATCCACGCTTTTACTCCTTTTTCCTTTTCTTCCTTATTTACATTATAGTAAACCCAAAGCTTGGGATACAAACCAAAAATGCGTGTGTTATGAGCAGGCAAAAGCGCTTCCAGATCCTGACGCAAGGTTTTTTTCTCCGGTACTTTACCTACGTTGTTTATTTTAACACTTCCATCTGTGTATAAGGTCTCATTATTATTTAAATGCTTGGTGACGTTACAGCCAGTTAAAAAAATTAGAATAAAGATACCAGTTATAAGCTGTAATTGGTTTTTCATGTGTAAGCAAAAAATAGTCTATATCTATACTTGAATTAATTTTCATCCTCTTCAATAATTTGCGTCTCTTCTTCATCCTCAGTCTTTCTCAGTAATTCACTCAATCGGTTATACTCCCTTAAAAAGACAAAAGATACGCCCGTCCTGATAATGTCACCTTGGGATTGGTCATATTCATTATTCCTGAAAGCTTTTAATTTATATCTGCCATCGTCAGTAAGTCTGTATAATACTGACATATCGCCTATAAAGTTTGTCGCTGATTGTTCCTCACCGCCAGCATTGTTATTTCCCTCAAGATTTATCGTACTTCCTACCTGAACTTCCACCCTGTCGTTAAACAACTGTTTGGAAAGCCCCAGATTCAAGTCGGTTTGTTCCTTTCCGCCAACACCCTGGTATGAATCCACGCCAACATTAATATCTACTCCTTTTACATATTTATCGGAAAGTTTATTTAACTGATTGCTCAGCATTTCACTTACACTTCCTCTTACAGAAGACTCCAATCCACCGCCACCGGTGGAAAGGGAATTGTCAGCAATAAAACCTCCCAGGATAATCAATGAAAAAACTTGTTGGTTTCTTTCAGCTTCACTTTGATTGAGAATACTTAACCTTCCCCTTATATCATCATTCCTGGCAGCTACATCATCAGGAAGCTTGATCGCAAAGCTTAATTCAGGCCGCATTAGCGCGCCTTTCATATTAAGATAAACCTGATAGGGAAGTTCTTTTTGATAGTTAGGGTTCTGAGCGCCATTCATCAAATTGGTAGAAGTTGTTTCTACCGTATGAATTGCAGAAATATCGACTTGCGCATCTAGGGGCTCCCCTGCCCAAACCAATGTACTACCCTTTTTCAGTGCGAAGTTTTTGTTAACCACATTGTAAAAGCTTAATTTATAATTTCCTTCATTCACAATATATCTTCCTGACAGGGTCATCTTACCACTTTCGTCCAATGCAAACACCATATTGTTGGCGCTACCCTTCAGGTTAAGCACATCACCCCTTTCCTGGTCAATCACTATATTAAAAAGCGCGTCTTTATCAATGGTGATGGCGGCAGTGAGGTTTATTCCACTTATTTCCGATTGAATGGTGTCTTCTTCAGATTTCTTCTCTATAATGGGATTTACCTTGTTGGTATAATCCACAAATTTATATACACCCTCGCCAGTATTCACCGTTGGGTCGGTAGGAATGACAAAGGTAAAATTGGTAGCTTTTTCAAGCTTTATTTTGGCTTCAACTCTTGGGTTGTTTATATTTCCGCGAACTTCAATTCTACTATCTACCAATACGGTTCCATAAAAAAGGTCATTGTCATCTGCGGTGGTATTTAACATTCTGAAGTCATTGGTTGCCAGGTCAAATCGTAGTTTAAAATCTTTGAAATCGGATGTAAGGACAGATCCATTTATTGATGCTGTATTATTTTTCTCATCCTTGATGTCAAAAGAATTAAAATGAATTCCTTTATTATCGACTGCAATGGCTTCATTATCCAACAGATAATAAGACTTTAAATAGGTAACATTAAAACCTGCTTCTTTAAATTGAAGTTTTCCATTGATTTCTGGTGAATCCGTGGATCCTCCAAGTTTCATATCGCCGGTTAAAGCACCGGAAACTCTTGTTAACTGCCCTGCTGTGTAGGCTTCTATTGTAGAAAGATTAAGGTTGGCAATGTCCACGTCGAAGTTTAAAACATTACTTTCTTTTTCTGCAAGGTAAAAACCATCTACATTCACATTATTTCCTGCTCCTTTTATACTTAAATGTGCTTCGTATTTGTTTTCCACCGTATTATTGGCAAGGAGGGTAATTGTGCCCAGAGTATCTTCTTTAAAACTAAAATCTTGAATCTTAAGGTCAGATGTAAAAGAACCTCCACCGGGAAATTTTTCAAGAATTACTTTCCCGTTAATCTCCCCGCCTACTGCAATTTCATTTTTTTCGAATAGCGAGGAAATAAAATCCAGTTTGAACTTGCTCAGTTCAATTGCGAAATCCGGTACGGGCTCTCCTCTGTTGACCGTATTTAAAAGGAGATACTGTGAACCTTTTTCAAGTTTTACATTGTTGGCAAAAAATTTTTTTCCTCCGAACTGCAAATAGTTATCCTCATTTACATTCCATTGATCGTAGTTTAATACCACTTCATTAAAAGTAAATCTGAATGCTTTATTTACACTTTTCAGTAATCCTCCAATCACAAACTTTTCTTTCTCCTCGTCATTACTTATTGATAGTTCAGTAGCTATTTGGCTGTTCTGGATATTTCCGTCTAAAAGAATATTTTTTACTTCAGTAGAATCCTGACTTATGCTTTCAATATTCATCTGGTAATCCATGCTGTTTTGATTTGAACTGGTGGTAAATTCAAAATTCCGAACAGCAATGTTTGAATAAGCTATTTCAGGAAAACCAAGATTGACTTCGAGATTATTGGTGGTACTGTTGAATCTTCCATTTATCTCACCTGGCCTGAGCCTCGTTAAACCGGGGACCAACACCTGCGTCAATAAATCAGAGTTTTTAATATCAATCTCAAAAGCAAAATTTTGTTCTTCGGTAAATTCTTTTATTTCGGGGTTATTTAATTTAAAATACCTGTTAATATGCTGTTGAAGTGTAGTTGCCAGGTCACCAAGGTTAATGGTTCCTTTGAATTTTGCGTCAAGAAAATCGGATTCTATTTTAATGTCCGTATTTCTTTTCTCATTGATTGAGGCAAAAAGGAAAGATTGCACATTGTATCTTTTTCCGTTCTTCACGATAAGGGTTTCATTGATATCTACATCGCCATTGAGACTGTTAAGATCCATGCCGGCCATGTCGGCCTCTATGGTCGTTTTGAGTCTTATGTCGTCCTCAGTCAGATTTAGTCCATTAAAATCAACGCCCTTTATGGCCAATTTAAATTTATACTTAGGCTGTTCTTTATTGAAATTAAGATCCCCGTCAAAAGCAAATACCAGATTGGAATCACTATAATTAATGCTTCCTAAAAACTCCTTTTGAATCAGCTTGCCATCGATGGTCAGTCCCGAATATTTATATCCACTGAATACAGCCTCCTGGATATTGGCATTTATATCAGCGACGATATTCTCCATACTAAAACCTTCTCCGTTTACATTTGCCTCAAGCGAAACAGGACCATATAAACTATCATTTTTTAATATTTTGCCAAGCGCTAAATCGTTTACATTCATTGTGGCCTTATAGACTTCCTTCCCATTTTTTGGAGGATCCATATTCATTTTTGCCAGGATACTTCCAAATGTGGTATTTACATTGGCATTGGCATCGAAATTTTTAAGATAGCCTTCAAAATCTGCGGTAATATTTATTGAAGGTGGGATTCTTACAGATGCAGGAATCATACCTGGTAAGAGATCAGAAATATCACCGGAAGTTGAAGCAAGCTTACTCACTTTCATATCAATATAGGCTTTTTCCATATCGGGCAAACCTCTTATTTCACCGGAAGCCAGTAACTCGGTAGACTCCAAAGCGGAAAGCCGGAATTCAGGTATGAAAAGATTATCCACCCTTCCCTTTACACGTCCATCAATATGAATGACTTTATCTGCATTTCCGGCAAAAGGCGATGTATTGGAAAGAGCAGGTTGAAAATAAAGAATGTCCTCAAAAGCGATGGCAGTTTCTTCCAGATTAATATTCAACTTCAGATCTCCTATATTGTCGGCGATGCCTTGAATCGAGGAAAATCCTATTTCAAGATGATCCTGAATGTGGGTCTTATTGGTTTGGATCACCAAATCCTCAAGTACTGCGGAGGTTGAATCCAGACGAAGTTTTGTAGTGAAGTTTTTTAAATTAAATCCACTTTTTTCCCTGAAAACAAGTTGATCAACATCCGCCGAAACCTCCATTCCTTTATAACCAATATTTTCAATATCCATACCAAGTCCGGCAATAGACATGTGTTTGAAATCCATTCCATTTTCTTGGGCCGACACATTATAATCGTCGAATTTCAGGTTATTGGAAACCATTTTTAATTCCTCCAGATTTACAATCCAAGGTTTGCCCGATTCCTTTGCTTCCTGTTCAAGTTCCCTGTCTACTTTCTTAGCCACTTTTTCGTGGACAAGGGTGTCCTTAACTGCAGTTTTATGTTGAGCATATACAATTGAAGTGTTGTTCAACACAAATTCATTTAAATCAATTTTCTGATTGGGAAGATCAATATCATCGGCAGAAAGATTAAGCTCGCCCAGGTTTAATGCAATTTCCTGTTGATTGACCTTATTATCATATTTCAAATTGATGGAAGAAAAATCGACTTTTCCGAGGCCAAAATTAAGATCCAATGGCTCATCACTTGGATCTTCAGTAGAAGTAGGCAGTTTGGTTTGTGCCAGGGAAGCATTGGTGTTATGTAGCTCTATAAAGTCAACAATGAAGGTTTTGGTATTAAGGTCAAACTCATCCATTTCCAGTTCAAACTGCCCTAACTTAAGATTTGCATCCATGCCTGTGACCGCATCTTTATAGGTTACATAAATTTCCTCAAGTTCAAGTCCCATTATTTTCACATCCATTCCTCCGGTATTATCTTCCGGCTGAGGCTCCTCGACGGAGTCAGAAGCAAAGGCTTCAATTATAAAATCAAAATTAAAAACACTGTCAGGCATTGTCCTTTCTACATGCCCTGTCACCTTTTCCAGTTCTATATTGTTTACTTCAACCTTACTACTGATCAAACCCAGCAGATCTATATCCACCGCAATCCTGTGAGCATAAAGCAGCGTATCTTTTGATTGGTCTTCAACATAAATATCTTTTAGAACGACTGCTTTGGGGAAGGAAACATTCACTTCGCCAACTTCAACCCTGGTCTTTATCTTATTTTCAAGAAATGAAACTGCTTTTCCAGTCAGGAATTTTTGCGTCTGAGGAAATTGTAAAGCAATGACAGCTATTAACAATAAGGAGAATACGCAGATAAAAATCCACATAAAGACTTTTAATGTTATTCCTAGGACTTTCTTTAACATCGTATTGTTTAGTAGTGAATATCTGTGGATTTTTCCAAGATCCTGATATAATAGTACGTTTTCTTATAGAGCTAAGGTTTTTAGAAACTTAAATTTGACGTGCCAAAATGTACAACGGCAACTTTAACTTAACCACGGAGAAAATTCAGTGGCTTTCGCGGCGACTTGTCTCTTTCTCTTTGTGACAAACTGTGTTAACTCTGTGGTAATTTTTAAATTATTCCCCAAAAATAAAATGAAATATTGAACAGTTGTAAGTACTTTAGCTGTTCAATTTAAATTAAACTGGATATGAAATATAAACTGCTAAGTGCTCTTGCCCTTTTTATTTTTTGTTTTACTTCCGCTTTTTCCCAGGAAGCCGACAATGTTATTAAAAAATACCTGACTGCCTCTGGTCAGGAAAAGGTAAAAGAGGTAAAAACCATGAGCATGGACCTGATAGTTAACGCTCAGGGAATGCAAATGCCAATGAAAACAATCGTTAAAAAACCAAATTCCTTTTACATGGAAATGAACATGCAAGGACAAAAAATGAAGATTGGTTTTGACGGCACAAAGGGATGGATGCTAAACCCCATGATGGGTAATACGGCAAGAGAAATGCCAGCAGAACAAATCAAACAATTCAATAAGCAATCCAATTTTGAACAGATGGACTTTTTGAAAGATTATAAAAAACAAGGCTTCACAGCTACTTATCTTGGAAAAGAAGCCGTGAATGATAAACCTGCCCATAAAATCAAAATGACTAAAAAAGACACTACGGATCAGACTTACTTCTTCGATGTCAATTCAAACTTATTGGTAAAGCAAACTACAAAAACCAAGGTAGGAGATAAAGAAGTTGAGACAGAGACTTATTTAAAGGATTACAAAATGGTGGATGGACTAAATATTCCACATTCTATTGTAGTAAATATTGAAGGAATGGGGGAAGCTTCCACAGTAACCTTGAGCAATGTTCAATTGAATAAACCTGTGGATGAAGCGCTGTTTAAAATGCCAGCCAATTAAGGAGAATGTTGAATTTTGAATGTTAAATGCTAAATGGTTAGATAGTCTTTTAACAAGGGGTCTGTTCCAATCAATCTATCTACCTTCTCCAACCCAAAGATTTGACAACTTTAAAAAGTTGTCAAATCTTTTTTTTTAAAATCCAGACAAAATCCCCTTAATTTCGCTTAAATGAATGAACAGGCAAAAGCACACTTTGATCATCTTTCGGATTTATTGAAGATCGAAGAAGAGGAAGATAAAAATCAATACAATAATAAGGTCTTAAAGTATTCTTTATTCGAAAGGAAACAGCAAGGGATAACCTGGTATCCTTTGATTATCCGCGAATCTTATTATGGTGTGGGAGAAAGGCTGATCGTAGAACTTGAGCGTCCTTCTGACAAACACATTCCACATCAGTTTCAAACCGGAAGGACTGCGGCTTTATTTTCCAATTCAGAAAGAGGGGAGAAATTGGCGGTAAATGGCGTAGTTTCTGCTGTTCGCGACAATCAGCTACGAATTACCTTAAATGTAGATGAACTTCCTGACTGGGCCCAACGAGGAAAACTCGGCCTCGACCTCTTATTTGATGAATCCAGCTACAAGGAGATGAGAATCACCCTTAACAAGGTAAAAAAAGCAGAAGGAAGGTTGGCAGAGTTGAGAGATATTCTGTTAGGTTTTACACCTGCCAACTTTAAGCCTTTAAAAGAAAAGGTTAACATTCCATCCCTGAATTTTTCTCAAAACGACGCCATTAATAATATCCTTTCTGCTGAAGATGCAGCCATTATCCATGGCCCTCCCGGCACCGGAAAAACAACTACACTTATTGAAGCCATTATTGCTACTCTAAAAAATGAAAAGCAGGTTTTGGTAAGCGCCCCCAGCAATAATGCCGTCGACCTTTTAACTCAAAAACTGTCGGAACGGGGCATTAATGTTCTTAGATTTGGTAATCCGGCCAGGATCAGCGAGAGCCTTATTCACCATTCCATTGATGTGAAGGTGACTGAGCACAAGGATTTTAAAAGCATTAAAGAACTCAAGAAAAGAGCTTCTGAGTTCAGGAATATGGCTTCGAAATACAAAAGGCATTTTGGAAGAGAAGAAAGAAATCAAAGAAAGGCATTGTATGATGAGGCCTATAAAATCCTGGATGAGGCCAATAAAATTGAAAGTTATATCGTAGAAGATCTTATCGAAAAAGCTCAGGTGATTACTTGTACACCCGTTGGATCAGTGAATTATTTACTGCGCGACCGTACTTTTAATACTGTTTTTATTGATGAAGCAGCCCAGGCACTGGAACCCGCAAGCTGGATCCCCATAACACGGGCAAAAAAAGTGATTTTTGCCGGTGATCATTTTCAATTGCCTCCAACGGTAAAATCGGATGAAGCTGCCAGAAAAGGCCTGGCGGTAACCTTATTTGAACGAACAATAAAGGTACAAAAGGCAGACGTCATGCTGAAAGTACAATATCGAAGCAATGAGGAGATCATGGGTTTCTCCAGCAACTATTTTTACAAAAACGACCTCCATGCGGATGATTCTGTAAAAAACAACGCGTTAGCTCCCGGCAATACCATTGACCTTTTATCAAAACCGGTTGAGTTTATTGATACTGCGGGATGTGGATTTAATGAAACTTATGAAACCTCCGATACCAGTGTTGAAAATGCTGAGGAAGCTGATCTTCTGATCAAACATCTCAGACATTTGAAAGAGACCATGGATTCGCAGAATATTAATTTTTCCCAATTTTCCGTAGGCATTATTTCACCTTACAAAGCCCAGGTAAATATTTTAAAAGAAAAGTTTTTACAGGATGAATGGGTAGGATTTACAAACATAGCCGTCAATTCCGTTGACGGTTTCCAGGGACAGGAAAGGGATATTATTTATATAAGTTTGGTAAGGTCAAATTCGGAGAACGAAATAGGCTTTTTGAAAGATTATAGAAGAATGAATGTTGCCCTGACAAGAGCAAAAAAGAAACTTATAATCATAGGAGACAGCGCCACGCTTTCAACCGATGAGTTCTATCTTAAGTTTTTAGAATATGTAGAGAAAATTGGCGCCTATAAAAGTGCATGGGAGTTTGTTTGAAGAGGGAAGATGGAAGTTAGAAGTGGGAAGATGATTACTTCCCACTTCCTGCTTCTAACTTCTTCAATCCTGTGAATGCACTTCAATTTCCTGGTTTTCGGTGTCGCTTCCTTTGAGGTTATCGTGTCTGTAACTACTTACAAAAAAATACATTATCACAAAAAACATAAATAAAGCCCCCCACACCATTATAACCTGTTTCCTCGAATTTGATTTATTCCACCAAACTACAAACCCCGGCCTAATTAATCCTATGGTTAATAATAATGCAGTGACTACCACGCCAAGGGATGCTATTGAATCCAATATGTCCATATCAAAAAATAACTTTTAAGTTTCTGTTTTTTTTATTGATCATAATTACTTTTCCTGTTCCGGGAAGAGTAATTATGGAAAGTATACGGGATAAATTATTTCACAGTTTTTTTAATTGAAAAAGGGCTTTTACAACAAGTAACCAGGGTGAAATGGAATTAATAAATTAAATAATTCAAAATAGCGATGGCTTTAAATATTTACTTAATTTTGATCAATTTTTTTAGAAAAGTAAATGAGGCAAAACTTATTAAGTGAAGGAGCTAAGGAATTAAGCTACGAGATCAGGGGAATTGTAAAAAAAGCAGAACAAATACAGCAGCTCGGACAAAGTATTTATTGGGAAAACATAGGGGACCCAATTCAGAAAAATGCGCAAATGCCTGACTGGATGCGAAAAATAATTTCAGAAATCCTCGAAGACAATAGCTCTTTTGGCTATTGCCATAGTAAAGGGGTTTTAACTACGCGACAGTTTTTAGCGGAGAAGACTAATTCAAGGGGCGGAACACAGGTAACTGAAGAAGACATTCTTTTTTTCAACGGTTTAGGAGATGCGATAGGAAAAGTTTATCAATACCTGATACCCACGGCAAGAATTATAGGGCCATCACCGGCTTATTCCACACATTCTTCGGCTGAAGCTGCGCACGCGCATACCCATCCGATTACTTATAAGTTGGATCCTGACAATCACTGGTATCCTGATATAAATGACCTTTACCTTAAAATAAAATACAATCCCGGTATTGTCGGGATCCTGATCATTAATCCGGATAATCCAACAGGAATGGTTTATCCCCTCGAAATTTTAAAGGCCATAAAAGAGATCGCTAAGGAATTCGACCTTTTGCTGATCTGCGATGAGATATACAACAACATTACCTATAATGGCGCCCGTGCTTATGCATTAAGCGAGTTTATTGAAGATGTGCCGGGGATTGCCATGAAGGGAATTTCAAAGGAATTTCCATGGCCTGGCTCAAGGTGTGGATGGATGGAATTTTATAACAGGAACAAGGATAAAGAATTTAACCGCTTGTGTTCGGCCCTCGAAAATGCAAAAATGATCGAGGTTTGTTCCACAAAGCTTCCTCAAATGGCCATTCCTAAAATAATGTCTGCTCCTCAATATAATAGCTATAGAAAGGACTTGAATGAAAAAATAGGAAGGAGGAGCAAGATCATTTCCGGAATATTAGGATCTGTACCTGCTTTAAGATTTAATGAAACTTTTGGCGCATTCTACAATACCATCATTTTTAAAGACGGTGTATTAAAACCTCATCAAAAACTTAAAATTGATAACCCTGAGATACAAAAGCTAGTAGAACAATGGGTACAAAAAGAGGGTGTATTACTTGACAAACGGTTTGTGTATTACCTGCTAGCTGCAAAGGGCGTATGTGTCGTCCCAATTTCCTCGTTTTCTTCAGATTTATTGGGCTTTAGAGTTACTTTGCTTGAAGAAGATGAAGAATTACTCACCAGTACTTTTACCAAAATAAAGGAAGCGGTCGAGGAGTTCGTAAGTTCTTAATCTTTATAATAAACCACGGAGGACACAAAGATTTTCACAGAGAGTGTTATGGATTTTAGTCCCATGCTCTCTGTGCGTTCTCCGAGTCCTCCGCGGTTAAAAGTTAATATTTACCTCTTTTATCAAAAGGAACTTTTATAAATCCAAACCGCGTTCCTTTTTCTGGAATCAAAGTGAATTATCACCACGACAATTCAATACTGATAAGTTTTCCCTAATTTTGCACCTTTAAATTTTAATCCCATATATGATCTCAGTTTCAAATCTTTCTCTTCGTTTTGGTAAAAGAGTACTTTTTGAAGATGTAAACATCAAATTTGCATCAGGCAATTGCTACGGCGTTATTGGCGCCAACGGAGCAGGCAAATCTACCTTTTTAAAAATTTTATCCGGAGATATTGATCCTACAACTGGTGCGGTTTCCATCACCCCTGGAGAAAGGCTTGCCGTTTTAAAACAAAATCACTTTGAATTTGATGAAGTTCCCGTACTTCAAACAGTGATCATGGGACATAAAAAGTTATGGGGCATAATGCAGGAAAAGGATGCCATTTACATGAAACCTGATTTCTCTGATGCTGACGGCGTGAGGGCCTCTGAACTGGAAGGCCAATTTGCCGATATGAATGGATGGAATGCGGAAAGCGATGCGGCCGAACTTCTAAGTGCATTAGGGGTAAAAGAAGACCTGCACCTCAAGTTAATGAAAGAGATCAATGGTAATGAGAAAGTGAGGGTATTGCTGGCTCAGGCTCTTTTTGGAAATCCCGATATTCTTTTACTCGATGAGCCTACCAACGACCTTGATGTAGAAACCATCATGTGGTTGGAAAACTTTCTTGCTGATTTTAAAAACACAGTAATCGTTGTATCCCACGATCGTCACTTCTTAGATAGTGTTTGTACCCATGTGGTAGATATTGACTTTAGTAAAATCCAGTTATACACCGGTAACTATACCTTCTGGTATGAATCAAGTCAGTTAGCATCCAAACAAAGATCGGATCAGAATAAAAAAGTAGAAGAAAAAAGAAAGGAACTTCAGGAATTTATTGAGAGGTTCAGTGCAAATGCCTCTAAATCTAAACAGGCCACGAGTAGAAAGAAATTACTGGAGAAATTGACCGTAGATGACATAAGGCCTTCAACCCGAAAGTATCCTGCCATCATTTTTAAACCCGACAGAGAAGCCGGTACTCAAATTTTAAATGTAGAAAAGTTATCCAAAACCAATGAAGATGGTTTATTGTTTTCAGACATCACTTTTTCAATAGACAAAGGAGACAAAGTAGCGGTTATTTCAAAAGAAAGCTTAGCTACTACTTCCTTCTTTGAGGTAATAAATGAAGAGAAAAAACCGGATAGGGGCGAATTCAAATGGGGAGTTACCATTACTAAAGCCTATTTACCCCTGGATAATTCTGATTTCTTTAATGTAGATCTTAACCTTATTGACTGGCTTCGACAATTCTCCACAGAGAAGGACGAAACTTTTATCAGAGGTTTTTTAGGAAGGATGTTGTTTACAGGAGAAGAAACTTTAAAGAAAGCCAAAGTACTTTCAGGAGGCGAAAAAGTGAGGTGTATGATCTCAAGAATGATGCTTCAGAATGCAAACCTTCTTGTATTGGATGAACCCACTAATCATCTCGACCTGGAATCTATCACTGCATTCAATAATTCTTTGAAAGATTTTAAGGGATCAATCTTATTTACCTCTCATGACCATGAGTTTGTACAAACTGTTGCCAATAGGATCATTGAACTTACCCCTTCCGGAATTATTGACAAGAGAATGTCTTATGATGAATACCTTTCTAACGAAGCTATTAAAAATTTACGTGCCGAAATGTATCATGTAAAAGTATAAATTCAATAAAGCAGAGAAGCCTGATTAAACTTGGAGGCTAACTTCTCATTTTACTAAATAGCCATAAAAGGCCAACTATTATAATGAGTACTATGGTTACTCCTACCCAAACTCCTGCTCCAAATATATCACCGATCACTTCACAACTTTGAAGAAATGGCATAGTGGCCAATAAAAAAAGTAGAAACGGAATGTTTGTTTTTCTCATAGCAGTTTAGGTTTAAGTACAACTTCCAATACGGCAACTTATAATTAAGGTTTTGACGGTAAGACCTTTAAAAAAAAGACCAGGGCGTAAAGCTCTGGTCTTTTTTTAAACGCAATATAAAGCTGATAGCTATCGCGATTTTCTCGCGACCTTCTGCCGTTTGGATTTTCTGGCGTGTCGCGATTTTGAATTTTTAGTAGCCCTTGTTATAGTCTCCTTTTTAGTATCACCATCCGAAACAAATTGCCGGCCTTCTATGGCTTCTATTGCGGTAAGCGTATTTCCGTTCTGATCAAAATAGAGTATTTCGCTGATTTGCTCTAATTCATCTCTTTGAGTAATTGAAACACTCAGGCTATCTTCTGCACCTCCATTTGAAATACCAATGATTGCGCCGCTCCCCTCCAGGTTTGATGCAAGCTCCATTTTATAAATTCTTCCTCCTGCTTCTTGCTTCACCCAATAATTGTTTATTCTTTGTTGAGGATAATTTTTCCTAATGAAATCTGTAATGAACGAAGGAGTATCTTTTGAAGGAAGCGCCATATACTTTTCCAATGCCTTCCCACATTCATCATACATTACACATACGCTTTGGTTGTTTTGAACTTTAAATCTGACGCAATAAAGATCCCCTTCCTTTTGCCATTTGGTTTCTTTAGCATTTTCATAGGTGGCCTTAAAGCTTTGGGAAACATCAGTGGGTATATTTCCACCGACTTCAACCTGGGCTTTCAAGATAAGTATGGGTAAGAAGAAGATAAAAAGGACGGGTAAAGTTATTTTCATAAGGTATAGGTAATAAAAAATATATTTGTAATAAGATCTATCAAAAAAAAGGCACCCTGGGAGTGCCGTTTTTTATATAAATAACCTTAACTAATTTAATCCTAGGGACACTCTGTCAAGCTTACTTTCCTGTGAGCATCAAATAGTTAATCTAACGAAGAGAATAAATTAGGGTTTGGCTAAATGATATAAAAAAGGCCGGTAAATATAAAAGTTTCCATTGTTGTTTCCGCTTGTATTACACATAATTCATTTCCGGTTTGCCCCTAACCTGCAAGGATCACCACCTGTTGTCTGATGATTTAAGATCACAGATGTTTCTTTAGTCGGCAATTTAAACTATAAATGGCAATCCGTTAATGTCTTCCATTAACTTTTCAAATTTTGCGGCAGTAAGCGGTTTACTGATAAAGCCGGCGATATTAAAATTCATTACTTTTTGAATATCCTTTGCATTGACAGAGGAAGTGAGCATTACAATTTTATTCTTTCCCTTTAGCTGCGTATCTCCTTCATATTTCTCCAGAAATCCGATCCCATCCATTACTGGCATGTTAAGATCAAGAAAAACCAGTTCAGGACAGGCGACATGGGCAAAGCCATCTTTCAATAATGACAGACCATCTGTTCCATTTTCAGCTATAAAAACCTGATCGGAGGCTTTCATATTCAGTATCAGATTTTTAGTCATGAAATTGCTGAAAGGATCGTCATCAATTATCAGGATATTCTTTATTTTTCTCATTTTATTAGTTAATAATTTGGCTTTTCAGTGGTCGGAAACCTTCAGGGAAACCACCAAAACACCATATATAGATAAATACCATACCAAATCTTACAAACGACCGGAAGTACTTTCAAAAAACCATTTTTATACTCCTCAACCTCATTCTTAAATAAAGAATGAAGGATCAAAGGATTACAAATCGATAGCTAATTAAAAAATTTAATCCGTTAGACCTAGAACAACCCTTCAGAAAAGCCGGCCATAGAAATATTAGTTTTAATAATAAAAGCTTCTGGAAACCAGAATCTGCAAGGAAGAAATTATCCAGGCCTCGATTTCTTTTAAAATATTCTTCTCAATAAAAAACTATTTTATGCAGAGAAGAAAAAATTTTACCAGGAAATCAACGATAAATTTTAAAAAGAAAACAGCAAAAAAATCACATTCCCAATTCAGGAACATTCATCCCAAAAAAGAAATAATCGCTTTCGGAGAAACACGCGGTTCTTATTTGAAAGCAAGAACCCTTTCAAAAAGCGCTGGATTATAAACCTGAGCGCTTTTCTTTTTTAAGGTTCATCAAAATTACAATCCCAATTCCATTTGTATTCTGAATCTCATACTCTCATTAGAGAGCCCCTCTTCGTCCAACAGGGAAAGATCACTTTGAATTTTGAGATTATGATTCAGAAAGTATTTGGAAACACCTAAAGTGTATTCCTTAATATCTGTATCCATCGAAGTAAATTTGTTGATCGAAGTATATCTTCCGGCAATTTCTATATTGTTCTTAAATAAGTAGCCCGATTGAATATTTAAGCCTTCGCCAGTTTCAAAGAAAGATTCGTTATCGCTTAAGATAGAAGTTTTAGTAGTTGTCCGGTTCATATATTCGCTTAATACCGACCAGCCTTTATACTTAAACATCAGATCGGCAAAAAAGGTATTCATGTCCCTGGTTTCATCCAGAAAGTCTCCTAACTGCCCGGACTCCCTTGAGGCATCGTCATTAAAGTTATAACCGCCGGCAAGTGATAACTTTGGGGTTTGCTCCCGGGCCAGGTCAGATCCAAAATAGTCGCCTTTATCCTCAAAATTTCCAAAGGGAAGCACTTCTAGTCTTGCTGTATAACTCAATCCTCCATCATCATCGGTGGTTACATTTCTTCCTTCTCCCAAAGAAACAGCATAAATATCCCTAATCACTGCATTGCCAATGTTAAAATTATGGCTGAGTTGAACTCCCAGATCCCTGTCCAGATTATAACTTCCATTCACCAAACTTCTGTCTACAAACTGCAATGCCTGGGAAGATATCACCCGCTCCCTGTTGCCCGGAAGTTTGAATTGACCTACCTTTAATTCAAGATTATCCTTAAGTGCATAATTTATAAAAGCATCAAGTACAATGCTGCCAGCGTTCGCCATTTGCTCTCCTGACCCGAACTGATCCCTGTTACTCAATGCCAGTTCGATTTTATATTCCAGTCGCGGATCAAAGGCAAAACCATCAAATTTTAGCCTGAATCTTCTGATTTGCATATTCTTGTCAATCGAGGAGCCATCTTCTAATGGTTTTTCAGCCGTAAACAAGGTTTGAAAACGGGTAGTAAACTTAAGACTCATGGAAGAGTCAGGCGCTGTAAACGTTATTCCTTTCCCGAACTTAGCCTGAATAACCTGGGCCTTCAGAAGCTGCGGAAGTGAAAATAAAATAAGAAAAAAAAGAATGTAAATTTTTGTCATGAGCTAGAAATATGGTTGCAAACTTCCCCCAATATTTTCTATCCTAAAAGATTCATTAACATTGATAACATAGATTTAATATTTCCCCTGCTTATTTATAATTATTAAAAGCAAGCGTTGTATTTTACAAATAAAAAACTTTCAATGTTAAGAAAATGTTAAGTCTTTTTTCCTTTCTTGGCGTGTCTTAGAACTTTGGCTTCGATGTGAAAAATAATTTCCATTCCTAGGTTTTTGGTCAAATCACCCACCCTTTCGATCTTCCTTATGATGGAAAGTAAATTAATAATGGCTTCTGCTTTCTGAGGTTCTGCCTGAAGGATTTTAATGGCGTTTTTTGCTGCCTTCTTATAATTATCATTTAAGAAATCATCCTTTTTGAAAATTTCCCTGGCGAGCGAGGTATCATTATTGGCCAGTGCTACAATGATGCTGTCTACCATGGCAATGGCTTCGGCATACATTTCACTTACCTTGAAATTGTCCAAAAGGTTTTTTTCAAACTCATCCTCAAAATCTACCAAAAGCTTGGCGATGCCCACAGCGTGGTCCCCAATCCTTTCGAGGTTGCTGTTTATTTTAATCGAGGCAAGGACAAACCTCAAGTCAATGGCTACCGGAGTATGAAGCGCCAGAATATTCTCACAATCCTTATTGATCTTTAATTCGTACGCATCAATCAGCTTGTCTTTTGCGACAATCTCCTTTACCATCTCCTTCTTATTGCTATTATTATATATGGCTTCCCTGCTCAATTCCAATTGCGCTTTGGCCATATTGGCAATATTTAAAAGGTCTTCTTTTAAATCTTCGAGAATAGATTCTAAGTGGATCATGTCTTTATTTCAATAATACGGGTTAACCAAATCTTCCTGTTATATAATTTTGTGTTTGCTCTACTTTAGGATTTGTAAAAATCGTTTTCGTCTCATCAATCTCTATCAATTCACCCATGTAGAAAAACGCTGTTAAATCACTTATCCGCCCTGCCTGTTGCATATTATGCGTAACGATAATGATGGTATATTTTTCCTTCAGTCTTTTGATCAAGTCCTCAATCTTGGCTGTAGAAATAGGATCAAGCGCAGAAGCGGGTTCGTCCATTAAAATAACGGTGGGCTCCACTGCTAAAGTCCGGGCAATACACAATCTTTGCTGCTGACCACCTGAAAGTGACAACGCTGATTTTTTCAGGTCGTCCTTTACCTCATCCCACAACGCAGCTTGTTCCAAAGATTTCTCAACCGTCTCCTGAATGAACTTTTTATCTGTTATCCCCTGGATCCTTAGACCATAAGCCACATTTTCAAATATTGATTTTGGAAAAGGATTGGGCTTTTGAAAAACCATTCCTACTTTTTTCCTTAATTCCTCTACCCTTACTTTACGGGAATAGATATCTTCCTCATCAATGATTATGCTTCCTGTTTTGGCAAAACCGTCAATATAATCATTCATCCTGTTGAACATTCTCAGGAAGGTAGATTTACCGCAACCGGAAGGACCAATAAATGCAGTAACCGAATTCGGGACCAGACTCATACTGATGTCTTTCAACACATGTTTTGGTCCATAGTATGCATTTATACTCTTTGCTTCAAGCTTATACATAAAGTATTTTAGAACTTACCATTTAACTTTTTTCTGCCATTTGTTTCTGAAATATAAAGCTATTGCATTCATGGTAAACGTAATAATCAAAAGAACAACAATAGCAGCGGCAGCATTGATAATAAAACCTTTTTGAGGACGGGACACCCAATTAAAAATTTGTATGGGCAGGACAGAAAAATCATCCATTGGGGAAGAAGGCACAAAAGGAACATATGCTAATGCGCCGATCACAATCAGTGGCGAGGCTTCCCCTACCGCCCTTGAAAGCGCCAATATAACTCCTGTCAGTATTCCTCCAAACGAAGCCGGCAAAACCTGATGCCAAATGGTCTGCCATTTTGAGGCGCCTAGTCCGAAAGATGCTTCTTTAATTGATTTCGGTACAGCCTTGATGGCTTCTCGTGTAGCCACAATGATCATAGGAAGAATAAGCAGCGCCAGAGTAAAACTCCCGGCAAGTAAGCTCCCTCCAAGCCCCATCACTCTTCCGAATATTTCCAGTCCTAGTAAACCATATATGATGGAAGGCACGCCGGCCAGATTGGTAATATTTATTTCAACAATTTTGGAAAGCCGGTCCTTTTTTCCATATTCTTCCAGATAGATCGCTGCAGCAATACCTATGGGAATGGAAATTAAAGCCGTTAAAATTAAAACCCATATTGTTCCCGCTATGGCCGTTAAAACGCCCGCTCTTTGGGGTAACCTCGACGGAAGACTGGTAATAAAATCCCAATCGATCCGGGCTATTCCATCCATTCCTATCTTGATCAAAAAAACAGCAAGCATTAAGATCCCGAAAAACGTACAGGCTATTCCGAAATATTTGAAGATCTTATCTTTTAATCTGTTTATTTCTACATTATTCATATTGCTCCTGGAATTTTTTCTTAAACCAATAACTGATATTATTCAGGATGAAGGTAAAAACGAACAGGGTCATACCTGCGGCAAATATTGTTCTGTACTCCAGGCTATCGTGAGGAACATCACCCAAGGAAACCTGCACAATATAAGTAGTGATGGTCTCAATGGGCACCAGCGGGTTTAATGTCAACCTTGGTTGCTGACCGGCAGCGATGGCCACGATCATCGTTTCCCCAACTGCCCTGGATATTGCAAGGATCACTGAAACTACAATTCCCGAAGATGCCGCGGGGACTATTACCCTTAAGGAAGTCTGAAGCCTTGTAGAACCTATTCCATAAGCAGATTCGCGTAAAGAATTGGGGACTGCATACAACGCATCCTCGCTAAGCGATGAAATGATCGGAATGATCATAATTCCCATGACAAGCCCGGCAGAAAGCGCGTTAAAACCAGCTAGTTCGGGAATAAAACCTTGCAAAAAAGGCGTTACTACCGTCAGCGCAAAATAGCCATACACCACTGTTGGAATGGCAGCCAGTATTTCAAGAACAGGTTTAATTGCTCTTTTAAATCGCTTGTCAGCATATTCACTGAGGTAAATGGCAATGGTGAGACCAATTGGTAATGCAAGCGCAATGGCTATAAATGTGGTGAGGAGCGTACCGGTGACCAAAGGCAAAATCCCAAAATGCTTATTGGCAAAAAGAGGGGTCCATTGGGTATCTGTGAGAAAATCGATTATGGAAACTTCTTCGAAGAAGCTAAAAGTTTCACTGATCAGCACCCAGATAATCCCGAGGGTTGTAAGCACTGTAATTAAGGCAGAGAATGCTAAACCGCCCTCTATTAATCTTTTATTAAGTTTTGACCTTCTCTTTGGTGATGACAAAATTTAATAATTTAAATTATTGTGCTTTCTGAGATACAAAATTAGTGAATTTGACCTTTGCTTCCTCATACTCCTTATCCTCCATAGGAATAAACCCTATTTGTTCTGCAAGTATTCCTACGTTTTCAAGGTAAAAATTCACAAAATCCACTACTTCTTTTCGTTCGGCAGAGGTGCTGTTCACATAAATAAATAGCGGCCGCGAAAGAGGCGCATAAGTATTGTTCTTAACGGTTTCCAAAGTAGGCGTAATAGGACCTTTGCCATTTGCATCATTCTGGTCGTCTACAGGCACCAGTTTTAGCTTATCCTTATTCTCGGAAAAATAGGCTAATCCAAAGAAACCTAATCCGAACTTGTCCCCCGAAATCCCCTGAACAAGTACATTATCGTCTTCACTGGCAGTATAGTCGCCCCTACTTGAATGACTTTTGCCTACAATGGCTTCAGTAAAATAATCATACGTTCCGGATTCTACGCCAGCCCCATACAAATGGATTTCTTCATTTGGCCATTCGGGCCTGATTTGGTTCCACCTGGTTATTTTACCTTGCGCTTCTGGCTCCCAAATCTTTTTTAATTCCGCCACTGTAATTTCCTTTACCCAATCATTTTCAGGATTTACTACAACCGCTAATCCATCATAAGCAACGGGCAATTCTACATAATTAACCTTTGCTTCCCCGCAACTGTTCACTTCTTCTTCTTTTATCGACCTTGAAGCATTATTGATATCAATTTCACTTCTGCAAAACTTCTTAAATCCCCCCCCGGTACCTGATAGCCCAACCGTAACTCTTACCTCCGGCTGCCCTACCCGATATTCTTCTGCCATGGCTTCAGAAATCGGATAAACCGTGCTTGATCCATCTATTTTAACCTCCCCTGTCAATGCTCCTTCACCACCTTCTTTAGATTTATTACAGGAAGAAAGAGCAATGAAGAGAAAAGTGGAAAGGACTAAAATATTGATTTGGTATTTCATCATAGTAATTTTAATACACATACGAATTTGGGCACAAAAGTACCTGCTTTTACCTTTGGTAATGTTTCGTAAAAATAAACTTTATGTTAAGGAATTGTTAACAAGATGTTAAAAGTGGGCAAAATCAGATACAAGCAATACTTATCGAGTTCATAAGAAATACCCTCAACTTGCTTTTACCTTTGAAGAAAAAATGACTTTTATACCTTCAATTTAATTATTTCTCTATTCGTAGTCACGCTCATAGCCGCTGGGCCCCGTATCCACAAAAGGATCTGTGCCTTACCCAAGCAAACCTCTGCTTCCCGATTATCGGGACCGAAGGTAAGCCAAAGGCTCCTTTTATGGATACTGCTATCTTTTCTCTAGTGATATTTTGAGTATTTGAATTTGGAACACATTCTAATATCACTAATTACTTGTCCGACTAATCCAAATCAGTGTAATGGACTATTATCATAGGACTATCGTATCTAAGTTAATAACATTGAGTTAATCCTGCGACAACAAATAAAGGAAAGAATTTAGTGGAAGAGGGTGTCCAATTAAGACTTCTTATTTTGGACACCCTCTTTCCTGAAATTTTTATATAAGGAATTATTAACAAGATTTTAAAGTGCAGAAAATTAACACAATAGCAACTACTCCGGTATTTTAGCACCCCGCCGTACCGGCACCCCTCCTTTTCAAGGAGGGGAAGAGATACTTGGAATGGGTTTAAGAAAATAATAAAAAGGAGAAAAATGGCATTATAATATCATTGGAGATTGCAAAGTCTCCCTCCTTCTTTCAAGGAGACAAACCAAACTATAGTTTGAAGGTGCGAACGAAGTTCTTTTAGAGGGTGGTGAATAGTTACTTAAAATAACCACCGTATCTAAGCTAATAACATTGAGTTAACCCTGCGACAACAATTAACGACAAGAATATATAGTGGAAGAGGGTGTTCGAAATTAAGACTCCCGAAATAAATTCAGGAAGACTTTTTAGGACACCCTCTTTATTTATTAATGATTAAAATAGCTCATCAAAAAAAGCAATGATCTCAGCACGAATTACAGGACTTGCGCCCGCAGCGAGGCCAAGGGATATAACAAGCCCGATTCCTGCATAAAGTAAATCCCGTAAGACTACTTTCAATGCCTTTATTTTATGTTTCTTTCCTATTTTCTTTCGTGCGAGGCTTATGGCAATTTCTCTTCCGCCAATGGTACCCAGAAAGACCCACGTCGTACTCATGGGAACAGTACTTACAAATAATTTATAAATCAGAAGCAATACATAGGTAAAATCAATTAATGTAGCGGCACGTACATCGGCGATCCTTGTTTTTTCACTGACTACTTCCTGAATTTTATCTCCTCTCAGGTAAAAAAGAAGTCCCAATCCTGCAAAAATTACGGCAGTGAATACTAAAAATTGGGTTAAATCAAGTGTTCTTGGAAGGAAAACGGCAATGTTAGCGCCATCCTGCATGATCCAAACAGACCATAAAGCACCGCTTACCAACCATTGAGTCACTGTCCATCCAACAGGAAATGTCCTCTTTTTGAAAAATTTCTTAATAACATTATATCCGAAAAACCAGATCACAAAAGACAAAGCAAATGCGAGAAAATATCCCGAAACGCTTTTCGAAACCATTGAGGTAATACCACTTGTGTCCAGACTAAAAACACTTAACAACAGGAAAGTGGTGGAAACAGGCATTCGCAGCCTTGTTAACATCAGAAGGACGATAGGCGCGATTATTTGAAAATAAGAGAACTCTTCGGGGTGAGGATATTGCGTCTGTCCATCGGAAGACAGAAGTCGCTGATAGGTAACATCTCCGTTAAAGTACCACCAGGAAAATGCTATCGTGAAAATGAAAATCAATCCGGCAAACATCCAGAGGAACACCCAACTTCTGTGTTTGTTGCTTTCTATAAAGGTTCCCAGCGACTGGATACTATCATTGGCCACAGCGCTATAGGCTGCAAACAAAAATCCAAACCACATGGCAAGGTTCCTGTCAATTACCACAAAAGCTGCTATGAATATTCCGGCAAGAACAAATAACAGAAAAGATCTTTCATCTGAAATCCTCTCCAAAAGGGCTAAACTTCCTCTCTTCTTAATTAATTTTT
>Ga0196965_1000366_pt1 | contig 29582 bp, 26 predicted proteins | sample S1_20metaG_FD_148668 | JGI IMG/M metagenome (GOLD analysis project Ga0196965, IMG submission 148668) | Soil microbial communities from Anza Borrego desert, Southern California, United States - S1_20 | ecosystem: Environmental > Terrestrial > Soil > Desert | place: USA: California | collected...
TCATTGATATCCAGCGTGATCAGCCTTCCTTCGGGCAACAATCCTTCGGCAAGACACAGGGCGGAATACCCGGTGTAGGTACCGATTTCCAAAACATGCAAAGGTCGAACCATCTGGCTTACCATGGCAAGCCATCGCCCCTGCAGATGACCGGAGAGCATTCTTGGTCGCAAGACCTGTGCATGCGTATCACGATTTATTTGTTGAAGAAGATTGCTCTCTGCCGAGGTATGTTCCTCCGCATAAGCCTGGATATCCGGATGAATAAATTCCATGATGCAATGTAGGGATTCTGTTAGTGAATTTGTAGAACCATATTATTAGCGACTAAAGCGGACGCTATGTTTCTTCGGCGCCCAAGGGGAGACCCCTGCACGAGTTAGAAAACCTACGCATGCAGTGTTCAAAATAGGCGTTGATTTCCCTTTAGGGCCAAGGGATTAGCGACGGCTGTTTGAAAAAAATCGTCCGATAATTACTTCGGAACCATCGTGAGAAAACTCAATTTGGTTTCATCAAAAATATCCTGCGCGATGTCGCGAAGCTTCACTGCACCTGGTTCATCAATCTGTTCGAATATTTCCTCCAGGGTTGGTACAAAGCCAAAATCCAGAACACTTCTTCCCATCATCAACATCAGGCTAAGGTTATTTTCTTCCGCCATGGCCAATTGGCCTTTGATCTGTTCTTTCAGCGAAGACAGCTTACGCGCCGACAACGGCTTATCACTGATCCTGTTCAATTCCTTTTTTACCAGCTTGATGCATTTGTCAAGTTGCCTCGGTTCCGTGCCAAAGAATACGGCGAACATACCGGTATCGGTATACGGTATATAATGAGCCTCTACAGAATAAACGAATCCATATTTTTCCCGAAGTGCGAGGTTCAATTGTGAATTCATGCCCGGGCCGCCCAGTAGATTTACCAGCATATACAATGGGATGCGATCCTTATGCATGATTGAATAGGCATCCCTGCCCATAGCACATTTCGCTTGTTTTACAGTTCTCTTTAACACCGCTTCCTGCGCCTGATAGTTAGAAAATTTTTTACGTTTTCCATTCAGGCATGTATTGCGAAATCCTTCCAGGTATTTCCGGGCCAACCGTTGTACTTCATCGAGCGAAATATTTCCTACGCAGGAGAACACCACGCGTGAAGTGTTGAGGTGACTTTTAAAAAAGTTTACAAAATCTCTTTTGCGGAATGACTTAACCGTCTCTTCACGTCCGAGAATATTCATTCCCATAGGATGTTTCTTGTAGACAACCGCCTCGAATTCATCTTGCAGCGAATCATCCGGACTATCGTTGTACATGGCCATCTCTTCGAGAATAACACCACGTTCTTTCTCCAGTTCCTTCTCTGGAAAAACAGAATAAAATGTAATATCACTTAATACGTCAATAGCCAGTTCAAAATATTCTTTACGGACTGACGCGTAAAATGCAATCCGTTCTTTATCTGTATAGGCATTTAACTCTCCACCGACAGAATCCAGACTACTAATGATGTCCAGGGTCTTACGTTTTTTTGTACCCTTAAAGGCCATGTGTTCCCAGAAGTGCGCGATGCCCTGATTATCGGTGTTTTCATCGCGGCTCCCCACATCCAGTATAATTCCACAATGCACAATAGCCGTTGTGGCAATGCGTTGATGCACGACCCTGATTCCATTTGCTAACTTAAAAATTGTACGATCCTTCATATAAATTCCTCCATTAAGCCACTGCCTCAGCGAATTATCTCTCAAATTCAGTTCCACCTTCGGACATTCGTGCCCGTACGCGGGCATCACTGGCTTTACCTTACTCGTTTTTGATATAATTAACAACAATCAAGATGGCATAACTATTGCCAACTCCGGTTAAGGAATTGGGACTTTTAATTTTTTTAACGGTTGACTGATAAAAATTTTAACAACTCAGACTTTTGCCAATGATCCATTTAATAAAATGAATAACCTATGCAAACGCAAAAAGTAAGAACCTGTTTCACGATTACCTATACCGACGAGCAGTATAACCATGCCCGGTATTATATCGAAGATATGAAAAAACATCCCAATCGGGTGTTTTGGCGCGGAAAACAAGGAAAAACGGACGACGAATTAATCATCGAGCAAATTGCCCATCGGATTTTATCGGGTTTCTATCACAATGAACCCTTTACTGCCGGCAAGTATATAATGCGGATGGATAGCACCATTTCGATGTAGATCACATTCCGTGCATTCTTCAGCGTATTCAGTGTTTTCCGTTAGCTGAATGCATTTTCCTCACAGAATTCGCAGAAAACACGGAATAAAACACAGAAAGATTTGTCAAACATTCCGTGCATCCTTCTGTGTATTCAGTGTTTCCGTGAGCTGAATGCATTTTCCTTACAGAATTCGCAGAAAACACGGAATAAAACACAGAAAGATTTGTCAAACATTCCGTGCATTCTTCAGTGTATTCAGTGTTTTCCGTGAGCTGAATGCATTTTTCCTCACAGAATTCGCAGAAACACGGAATAAAACACAGAAAGATTTGTCAAACATTCCGTGCATCCTTCTGTGTATTCAGTGTCTTCTGTGAGCTGAGTGCATTTTCCTCTGAAGGTGGTAAGAACAAATGGATTTAGCTTCTATGTATTTACTTTCTGTGCCGGATTTCCAAAAACTGTTTCACCTGCTTTCACAGCAGTTACAACCACAGACCCTGCTCCAATTCGTGCCCCTTTTCCAATGGATACACCACCCACAATGGTTACACCCGAACCGATAAAGACTTCATCTTCAATGGTGACTCCCGGACTGATAACGCTCCCAGGACCGACCTGAACAAAATCGCCGATTTTGGTTTCAATGCCAATGATTGCGCCGACATGAAAAATTCCATGCTGACCAATAACAGCGCCTGCTCCAACCGTCACTGATTGATCGATAAAATTTCCGTAGCCAATACTTGACGATATAGCAATCACGGCCGTTTTATGAACCGCATTAACCGGTTGTACATGACGGACTTCCTGCAGCATCTTCACTAACGATTTGCGTAGTTTATTATCATCGGCAGCTACAAAAGCTTCACATTTTTTTCCAATCAATTTAAGGAAACCGTCGTCATCGGTACTTCCCAGCACCGTAACTGTGTCGATCTCTGTTGTATGCAGTTTTTTGTCATCGTCGAGAAAACAATAAACTACATTTCCATTTCCTTCAAAGATCTCTTTGGCGGCTCTGCCAAGATAGTTAGCACCTAATATGATGACGGGATTTTCCATAGTTGATCAAAGGCCCAAAGGTATAGGCTGAGCTACTTCGGAACAAGGCGCGACACCGTTCTCTGAAAAATTTCGGTCAGATTGTACACCAGGCTACTCTGCAGGCTGATCACAAATACAAAAAATGGGAGGAAGCCAACGCGATAGCGCGAGAGCGTTCCGTAATTCGGTGTTGATAGGGTAAGGAATACGCTGAGGAGAATACAATACAACAATATTCCGATCATCAATTCAGGTTCGCGAACGACCCTGGTTTTAACCACTTTGTAAGCGGCTGTCAATGCCATAAGGAGAAGAAATAAGTTTTCAAGGGAAGCAATAGTCTGCAAGACGTTGGATGCTTCCCATAAGAAAGGTCTGAATAACCCTGTGGCTATTGCTTTAGGACTATGTTGCAGTATGCTTCCCGCGGTTGGTTCAAGACCTGAAAAAATAACCACATCTTGTGGCGTTGAAAGTTGCACCATCGCATAGTAGTTGGTTACAATCACATCAAAAAGTCGCTCGGGATAAAAGTTAGGATGTAGCATACCCACAACATACAGAGGGACGATAAAAACGCCACACGCGATCAATAGCTTGACAGGCCACGAACGAAGCTGTATTGCCGGGATCAAGCGCAGCACGAGCAAGGTAATCATAACCGGAAGTAACACTGCCAGGTAATAGTATTTCAGGTTCCAGAGTATCCATAACATAATGGGAAGTAATATCCATTCCCAACGGAACATTTTATCACGCTGGTATAATTTCAAAAATACACCCGTTATAAAAAATAATGCGGGCACTGCAAGCGCTTCCTTTATAATACCGGAAGTCCAGAGTAGCATGGAAGGAAAAAACAAAAAAGCCAAAACGGCGGGTGCCACTATGGAGAATTGTTTTACAATAATTCTTATCAGATACCAGGAAAAAGTAAAAGCGATGAAAGAAAAATACAAGCCAGTGATCCAGTAATTTTTTCCTGTTAAGAGACAAAATACACTGGTCAATTTTGAAAAAAACAACGCGCGTGGCTCTTTAAATAATAATTCAGTTATCACATCATGCGAAAGATCTGTCGCCCATAGAAAACGGAGATACCCCACGGGATTTTGTTGTGCCAGATCGGCAAGGCTTTCAGCATCGTGGAAATAAGCCAGCGTATCGCCAGCGCCATAATAGTAAGTGTACAATAAGCCAAAGGCTACGCCCACAGCAAGTCTGACAGCAAGTGCAGGCCAAAAGAACAATCGCAACGTGCTTTGTTCGTTCTTAAAAATCGAAAATGCCAGCGAAAATAAAATGACGATATGTGCGATGACCAATACAATCATTGGGAATGCGGTTTAAGCAGGTAAGCCCCCATGTTGCAATCTAAGCATCTTCGCCTGGAACAGAAATTATTATACAATTCAATTAAAGCCTGGGAATCAAAGGCGGTGTTACTCTTCACGCCCAGCGATTCCCACTGTCGGATGATCAGATTAGATTCCGACGGAAGATGATTTAACAATTCGAGTGCCTGATCCATGTAGCTGTGATCATCTTTCCATAACGCGTAAGCCGCAAAAACGGGAACTACTGTATTGATGAAAAGATTCTCGATACTTGATTCACCCAGCCCCGGAACATGCTGTACCGTTTTTTCAAAGTTATAATGGGTCGCCCAATATGCAGAGGTCGGATTCATAACATGGATTGTAAATCCGTATAATTTCGGTGATGTAGTAACTGTGAAAAAATACTTTGTTGGTGGGTCAACAAAGACGCAAATTGCGCTAGTCTCATCGTTGGGAAGTTGGCCGGGCGCAGACGAAGAAATTTCCATTGTGTTTTATGGAGTGTACGTTCCAGTAAAGTGTACTTCCTTCGTAACAAATTGAATTCCCGTTGTAAGATTGCGTAGTAGGAATCCGTTTCATGGGCGTCGTCAAGAAACCCTGCGCATCCAAATAACAATGCTTCGACCTGTATTTGCTTATCAATGTGTTTAAGGATTATTTTATAAGGAAGTGTTTGGGCAAGTTGAAAAAACGGTGCTGCATTTACTTTAAAACCGAAGTTACGTGCGAGGAGCTGATAACACGTTTCCTCCCAGTCATTTTTATTGCGCTCCAGTAACGCGAGCACTTCCATTGCCTTTGTCTGTAGACGTACCGTTAGTGCAGAATCGAGTGCACCAATCCTTATGATCGGAGGAACGGATTGAAAATTGCTTTCGCAGGGAACAGGCGCTATGCTATTAACGAGTTTTTTATACTGGAAGATGAGCCGCTCTTCAACGCGGTCTTTTAATTCAATTGTTGGTATGGCAGATCCATCCATTCGTTTTACCTCCCGATCGTTTTTCCAGACCACATGCAATACTACATTTTCATAGGCAGGATCGTAATCATGTTTATGACTAACCCACCCCGACGCATTTACATGAATCTCCACATTTCCTACCCATTGCATGTCGCCGACCTTAACGCGAGCATTTAAAAAATCAGGCCCCGAATTAGTATTATAAATGCCGGTGGAGAAAATTTGGATAGACTCACCATGGGTCGTAACAAGATTATTCTTATGAAAGTATTGATACTTCCATATATAATGGAGAAATGATTCAGACATAACAGCTAACGTTTATTTCGAATTACGGTGATAATTTTTTAATTATCAAGGGAAATGGCTACGAGTTTCGAGCCACGAGTTTGCTTGTAACAGTTTCACGTTTTACGACCTTTTCCCTCCTGGGTTCAGGAGGGACGATCCTCCGACAAAGTCGGTGGATCAGGGTGGTAAGACAATTTCAAAAACTAATAAGTTTTCAAAACGCTTACGAACTCCAGTTTGTTTCGCTTGTAACTTTTCAGTGTACGGTAACTTATACAATTTTTTGTTTTTCGTGCGAGGCGCTTTTCACCCTGTTCCGGGGGATCCTTCTGCATGCTTTGTGCCGAAGCACATGCGCGCATCAGGATGACGGTAACGAAAGGGAAAATAGCTGCGAGTTGCGAGCTACGAGCTGCGAGTTTGTTGGGCAATAGATTAATTGTTTGTCGTAACCTTCGAGGTGTTTTGCTAACCCAAATACGTTCGCAAACCAACCTCAAACCTCAAACATCAAACATCAAACAATACCGCAACACTTTGCTATCGACAAACCTTGAACCTTGAACCTTGAACTTTGAACCTCGAACTATATTCCTGCAAGGAGCTTATCCATCTGCTGTTGTACTTTAGACGCTTCAGCGCGTGCAGTGATGGCAAAGTCTTTTTCGGAGGATGCGTAGATAATCGCGCGCGCAGAATTGACGAGCAGTCCACATTGTTTATTCATACCATGGCGTGAGAGCATTTCAAGGTCGCCGCCCTGAACACCAATACCAGGAACTAAAAAGAAATGATCGGGTGCAAGCGCGCGTATGCCTTGCATTTTCCCAGCCTGTGTTGCTCCAACCACAAACATCAATTGATCAGGGGAACCCCACTGCTGTGCTTTCACCAGCACTTCCTCATACAATTTCATCCCGGAAACGGTAGATTCAATCAACTGAAAATCGCTGCTGCCAGGATTGGATGTGTGGGCCAGTAAAATCACCCACTTATTTTTAAATTGAAGGAAGGGCTTAACCGAATCTTCACCCATATAAGGAGCTACGGTGATGGAATCAAAAGTCATCTGCTCGAAGAATGCCTTTGCGTATAGGGCGGACGTATTGCCGATATCACCACGTTTTGCATCTGCAATAGTGAAATTGTCTTTCGGAATATAATCCAGTGTTCTTTGGAGACTCTCCCACCCTTTTGGACCTAAGGCTTCGTAAAAGGCAATGTTTGGTTTATAGGCAACACACAGATCATGTGTAGCATCTATGATTTGCTTATTGAATTCAAAAACAGGATCGGCTGTTTGCAACAGATGTTTCGGAATTTTAGCCAGATCAGTATCAAGACCAACGCAAAGGTAAGAGCGCTTTTTCTTAATCTGTTCAAATAATTGCGCGCGATTCATCCGCTATTTGAAAATCGTTGTGATGAGCAAAGACCAGTAAGCTGAAGTGGCATGATTACGCGTATTAACGTAAGTCAATAACATCTACGTCCGGATGTTTCTTGGGATCGAACGTAAAAAAGCTGTCTTCCACTTTCACGTTTGGATTAAATTTAGCGATTGTGTACTTATATCGGTTTCCTCCTTTATCAAACATGGTCCAGCTTTTAATGCTCTTGTCTTTTTTATTGATGAGCATTTTGATCTTAAAAAACTGGGCATCTTTTTTTTCCGGAACCAGGTCAATTTCCTGGTACACTACGCCTCCTTCTGTTTTATCCTGAAGGTATAAATACTTAAATCCTTTTTTATAGAGATCGTAAATTTTGGAAGGGTTAATATCCTCCGAGCCTGGATCATAATTGTCTATATTCACTTCCTGCACTTCTGGTAGATAGGTCCAGATGGTAGAACCGTTGTTAATCACTTCCTGTTCCGGTAGCACCAGGCGGAATTTATCGCCTTTTACAGTGATCTTGCCTTTAAACTCCTCGTTAATTTTCTCCACATCGTTTGACATCGTATAGGAAAGATTCGCTTCAAACGCCGTCATCTGTTTGTATTTCGAGCTCATGGCCTCAAGAATCTCAAGCGCCTGGGGGTCGTATTGCGCATTTGCGTTAAGGGAGAGAAGAAAGGCAAAAAATACAAAAAGGAAATTTTTCATTCTATAAAGCTTAAATGTGACGCAAAATTAAGAGAGATTGTGTTTTTCCCTCAATGCAGTCAATAATTGTTCCAAACTAAGTTCATCTTTTATTAATACTTCACGCGCTTTACTGCCTTCAAATGCGCCCACAATACCAGCAGCCTCAAGCTGATCGATTAGACGTCCGGCGCGATTATAGCCTAGTTTTAACTTCCGCTGAATCAGGGAAGTACTGCCCTGTTGATGCATTACGATCAATCTGGCCGCCTCCTCGAACAGTGCATCGCGGTCTGAAAGATCAACATCAGCCGCACCGCCTGCATCATCTCCTTCGTATTCGGGAAGCATATAAGCAGAATCATAACCACGCTGGTTACCAATAAAATCAACTACTTTTTCAATTTCGGGTGTATCTACGAAAGGACATTGCAAGCGGATAACATCCGAGCCGGAGGAAAGCAACATATCGCCCTGCCCTACTAACTGATCGGCACCGCCGGAATCGAGAATAGTGCGCGAATCAACTTTGGACGTTACTCGAAACGAGAGACGCGCCGGGAAATTGGCCTTGATTACCCCGGTGATAACATTAACAGAAGGTCGTTGCGTTGCTACGACAAGGTGAATACCAATCGCACGCGCTAACTGCGCAAGCCGGGCAATTGGCGTTTCTACTTCTTTTCCTGCTGTCATCATGAGGTCGGCAAGTTCATCAATCACAAGCACGATGTACGGTAGGAACCGATGTCCTTCCTTCGGATTGAGTTTTCGCGCCACAAATTTGGCGTTGTATTCCTTGAGATTGCGCGCACCGGCGTCTTTCAGGATCTCATACCTGTTTTCCATTTCGATGCAGAGGGAATTCAATGTATGGACAACCTTACGGGTATCTGTAATGATCGCTTCTTCACTGTTTGGCAGCTTAGCGAGATAGTGACGCTCCAGTTTGCTATACAACGACATTTCCACTTTCTTCGGATCGACAAGCACAAACTTCAGCTGAGAAGGATGGCGTTTGTAGATCAGCGAAGTGAGGATGACGTTAAGTCCTACGGATTTACCCTGGCCTGTCGCACCGGCAACAAGCAAGTGAGGCATTTTGGCAAGATCGATAACGAGTACTTCGTTGGAAATTGTTTTCCCCAACGCAATGGGTAATTCCTTATCTGTTTTAGCAAATGATTGCGTGCTGAATACCGATCTGATGCTAACCATCTCCCGGTTTTTATTTGGCACTTCAATACCAATCGTTCCTTTACCGGGTATTGGTGCGATAATCCTGATACCCAGGGCAGCAAGACTCAGCGCAATGTCGTCTTCGAGATTTTTGATGCGGGAAATTTTGATTCCGGCGTCCGGAACAATTTCGTATAGCGTAACCGTTGGACCGATCGTTGCTTTAATACTTTGAATGCCAATCTTAAAATTGACCAGGGTAGCAACAATGCGGTCTTTATTCTGATTTAGTTCTTCCTGGGTAACACCGGCCTTTCCACTGTCGTATTCGTTCAATAACTCCAACGGCGGAAATTTATAACTGCTCAGGTCCAGGGTTGGATCATACAGGCCATGTTCTTCCACCAGTTGCTCTGCCAGCTTTTCTGTATCCGTCGTTTCTTCTACTGTAAATACCGGTTCTGCTTTAATATCCTTTTTTACTGGCTCAATTCTCGGAATTTCCAGTTTGAGTTCATTTTCGGAAGCCGCAATCGCAGGTTCTTCTGAGGTCTTAACAACCGGAACGGGATCTGGAAGCACAACATCATCTGCATGCTGTTCATGCCACTTATCCTTATCATCCGTATAGGATGAAAATAATGGATCGTCGTCTCCCTTTTCTTCATCAAGAATGGCATCGTTCCCCATCGGTTTCGGATCTTTTACCTGAAATGCCGGAATGGAAGTGATGTTGAAGAAAAACACAATAAAGACAAACAAGGTGAGGATGAGAATGAGGAAGGTTCCCCAGCCAAACATACCTTCGCTGATCGTGGCCAATGTATAACCCATGCCGCCGCCCAGAAAACTCCATTCACTTGCCCCATCATTGATCATGGTCATATAGCCGAGCAAAAGACAAATCCATATGCCTGAGAAAATTGAAAATACAGACAATGAAAATATGGGTAGCAGTTGCCGATTAAAAACGATTTTGAAACCAATAATAAAGAGCAGCGGTGGAATAAAGAATGCAGAGATACCAAACCACCTGAAGATAAAGTAATGCGAAGTAATAGCACCGTATAATCCAAGCCAGTTACTGGCTTCTTTTCCTGACTCCAGTAAAGTGCTATCGTTCAAGGCGTCAACTACACTCTGATCCGCTTTACCCGTGAACAGATAAGAGAACAGCGCAAGAAATAAGTAAATCCCAACAATCATTAAAAAGAATCCACAGGCTAATTTAAAGCGTGGATCTTTAAAAAAAGTAAAACGCAATTTCGATTTGGAAGCTTTGCTCTTCTTTTCCTTTTCCGGTTTTTTAAATGTGTTTGATTTATAGGTATTCTGTGCCATGCGTTGTGCCGCAAAACTAAAGAAAAATCAGGGAATGACCGGCACTTTCGTGGTTCAAAGTTCCCGGGAATTCAAAGTTCAAAGCCCATGGTTCAAACTTGGTATCGGTAACGATGGGCTTGTGCCAATCGTTTGAGGTTTTTGTGGCTGCAAGTCGTAGGCAGTTTATTCCATGGTTATGGTCCTTCCGAGAGTTCAACCTGCGACTGGAAACAGGTGAGTGACAAGTTTTTGTTATGCTTGATAAAATTCAAAGCTCGGTTCTTGTGTTCAGTTTGTGGTTGGTTTCGAAAAAATGATCCATGTCGAAAATACAATCTTTATCGTTAAGCAAAGGCAGCTTTAGGCTGAAGTATCTCCGCTTTTGAAAGCGTGCAGGAATCTCTTACTCCAGGAAAACGATAATTCGTTGGAAAATCATAAAATCCCCGGATCTCTTTCTCCCTCCACCGGACCACCGGACAGAGAGAAAGCGTAAGAACGCCTGAAAATCCATAAGAACACAATGGAGCACTCGAAAAACATGCATCTTCCGATCAATAAACTCGCGGCCTGAAGCATTTCGAAAAATTATTCCGTTATCAAACACGTGGAGCTTGCAGCTGATGGATTGCCACAATAGAGATTAAAACAAAATAGTACTTGCCCGCATAATCCATTATTTAATCTCACTATCTTGAGTAAATAAATTTTGATACAATGATACTTGTAAAGAATGGTCTTGTCCTTATAATCCTATCCGCGTTCGTGGCCATAGGTTGTAACAAAGATGATGATGATCCGTCAGAGGAAGAATCCATAGTAGGTACGTGGGTCGGAACCAAACTTCATTATAAGTTCACACCATCTTCTATTGGCTTTGGACTTGGCGATACCAATGATGACTACGATGCTACCATTGAATTCAGAGAGGATGGAACAGTCGTATACAGAGACGACGGGGATGAAAGCACCGGCACCTACGAAGTTAAAGGAAACCAGATTGAAACTTCCATAAACATTGCTGATCTGCCATTCTCGACCACTACACTCAGGATTAATGAGCTAACGAAAACAGAACTCGAACTCTACTTTGAGGAAGAAGGAGAATACGAAGTGCCTGACTTTGGTACAATGGATGGAACGTTTGAAGCGACGTTTAACTTTGAACGGCAATAATGGCTATCTTTTTATCAAGGCCTGGTTAATTTCTTTAATCAATCCTGGTCCTTCATAGATAAAACCAGTATAAAGCTGAATCAAGTCAGCGCCGGCCTCTAGTTTTTCAAGTGCATCTTCCTTCGTCATAATACCGCCGACAGCGATAATCGGATAATCCTTACCAAGTTGTTGACGCAGGTAACGAATAACTTGTGTCGACATATCCCGTAGCGGCTTTCCACTTAAGCCACCGTTTCCAATGGCAGTTACTATTTCAGAAGGGGTTTTAAGTCCGGCTCTTGAAATCGTTGTATTCGTTGCAATAACACCATCGGTATGCGTCGCCTTTAAAATTTCGATAACATCATTTAGCTGATCTGTCGTAAGATCCGGAGCGATTTTCAACAAGACAGGTTTGTACTTTTCTTTTTGTTTACTCAATTGAACAACGTAATCAAGGAGCTTGCGCAGCGGTTCCTTTTCCTGAAGTGCGCGTAAGCCTGGTGTGTTGGGGGAGCTTACATTAATAACAAAGTAATCTACGTATTGGTAAAGTGCTTCGAAACAAAACGCATAATCATCGAGTGCAGATTCATTCGGTGTAACCTTATTCTTACCAATATTTCCGCCAATAATTACCGGAGAGGTTCGTTTTTTCAATCGTGAAACGGCAGCAAGTACACCTTCATTATTAAAACCCATCCGGTTGATCAATGCCAGATCGTGAGGAAGCCGAAATAGTCGTGGCTTCTCGTTGCCAGGCTGCGGTTTAGGTGTAAGGGTTCCGATTTCGATAAAGCCAAAACCGAAACATGCAAGTCCGTCAATCAGTCTGGCGTCTTTATCAAATCCTGCGGCGAGCCCAACAGGATTAGGAAAAGTCAATCCAAAAATGTTGCGCTGTAACGATGCATGCTTTAGTTGAAACATCCCCTGAATCAGTCGACGGAATCCAGGAACTTTACTTTTGATATGAAGGATCGAAAAAACAAAATGGTGAACTCGTTCAGGATCAATGAGAAATAAAAAAGGACGTATGAATCGTTTATACATTTGGATGCAAAGATATAATTTGAAAGGACGCTAAATTTGCTTTAGGATAAATTTTTAACCGAACGGATGTACTATTTGAACTAACTTATTCAATTCCGTTCCATTTAAAAACCGTTATTTTGGCGGCAAATTAAAATCATTAATAATGAAGAAGGTATTCCTTATCGCGTGTATAGCAAGTGCATCGGTATTTTTTAGTCATGATGTTTTGGCACAAGAAGGTGTTCGTAATCGTGTTGGTTTCTTCCTGGGCGCCGCAGGCGGAGATGTAGACCAGGTCGGTATAGGTGGTATTGGTGAGTTCAAGGTAGCACCAAAGGTGACTATCTCTCCACAGCTGACTTTTTACTTTCCGGAAGATAGTCGCGGTGTAGATGTTAACTTCTTTGAGCTTAATGTCAATGCTAATTATTATTTCTATAACCATGATATTTTTGAATTTTATGGTTTAGGCGGATTGAACTACACCCGTGTAAAAGTAGACAATGATAACAATGGAAATGATTACACCGATGGCGAAATGGGATTAAATATCGGCGCAGGTATCAACTTCGAAATAGGAAAAAATTTCATTCCATTTTCCGAACTACGCTTAACCCTGGGTGAATTTGATCAGGCGGTGATTAGTGCTGGTCTTAAGTTCAATTTAAACTAATAGTTTTGTTTGATTTAGAAATCAGTCAAAATTTACTAAGTATACCTCAACATGCCAGCCGCAAGGTTGGCATTTTTTATAAAAAAAAGAACGTAAAGGTAATTTCGATATATCTCAAAAACAACTTCGAGCCACGACCTGAGAGTTTGTTGGGGAGCAGATTAAGTTTTTTTCGATAAGCCTCAAGGATGTTTTTTCAAATCTAAATTATTATGGAAAACCAACCTTAAACATCAGACATCGAACCTCCAACATTTTCCGAAACCTTTCGTTATCGAACCGACTTTGAATTTTGATTCTACTACGAAGCGCTTCTTCCGCTGTTCCGGGGGATCCTTCTGCATGCTTTGTGCTAAAGCACATGCGCGCATCAGGATGACGGTAACGAGGGGGAAGAACCTCAAACATTTCCCGAAAATCCCTTCGTTATCGAACCCGACTTTGAATTTGATTCTACTACGATGCGCTTCTTCCGCTGTTCCGGGGGATCCTTCTGCATGCTTTGTGCAGAGCACAGGCGCGCATCAGGATGACGGTAACGATGGGGAAGAAACCTCAAACATCAAACGTCGAACTTCGAACAATTGGCACAAGCCCATCGTTATCGACAAACTTTGAATCATGAACTTTGAACTACTCACCTCCTTGGATGAAACTCCTGTACAACCTGACGAAGGTAATCGCGATCAAGATGTGTATAGATTTCCGTAGTGGTAATGGACTCATGGCCCAGCATTTCCTGAACTGCACGTAAATCTGCGCCACCTTCGATCAGATGTGTAGCAAAGGAGTGGCGGAAAGTGTGGGGGCTGATATTTTTTTTCAATCCGATTGATGCTGCCAGATTTTTTATAATTGTAAACACCATAACCCGGGTGAGCTTCCTGCCATTTCGATTTAAAAAAGTGTAGTGATCGAAACCCTTTTGTGGATTTTTATGTGGAGGCTTTCCCCTAACGTCAGTGACATAAATATTCAAAAACTTGAGCGCCTCCCTGCCAATCGGTACCAACCGTTCCTTGTTTCCTTTACCGACGATTTGCAAGAACCCAATATCGGTGTGGATGTTATTTATTTTTAGCTCTACCAGTTCAGTTACACGAAGACCTGAAGAATAAAGCACTTCAAGCATAGCGCGGTTACGGGTGCCTTCGGGTGTTGATAGATCGATGGCGTGAAATAACATTTCAATCTCAGTGAAACTTAATGTATCAGGAAGTTTCCTTCCCAGTTTAGGGCCTTCGATTAAAACAGTGGGATCAATTTGAATCAGCGATTCGTATAACAGGTATTTGTAGAATGCTTTAATTCCCGAAAGAATACGCGCCTGACTATAGGCGCTCATACCAAGTGCGTTCACGTACTCCACAAACTGCTCCAGGACTTTCGTGTTAACGTTCATTGGAGAAACCTGGCTGTGATTTATTTCCATGAACTGTTTCAACAAACTGACGTCATGAACATAAGCCTCGATAGAATTTACCGATAAGGAGCGTTCCAGCTTCAGGTAGTTTACAAAATCGCGGATATGCATCTCCCACATAAGGCAAAGTTCGATGTATCAAAGTGCAAATACAAACGCACTTAAAAATAGCAAGAAGCAAAAGCAGGTGAACTCTTATAATTGTTTTAAATTACGCGGACAACCAGGTTAAACAGCAGTATAAAAAATGAAAATACAAATCATTAATGGCCCCAATCTTAATCTGTTGGGTAAACGCGAACCATCTGTATATGGCAATCAATCGTTTGATGATTTCTTCCAGTCTTTAAAACAAAGATTCCCTCAGATCGAACTTGATTATTATCAATCGAACGTTGAGGGTGAGATTATTAATAAACTACACGAAACGGGTTTTACTTTCGATGGGATTATCCTGAATGCCGGAGCCTATACACATACATCCGTCGCCATACATGATGCCGTTGGAGCCATTAAGACACCCGTGGTTGAGGTTCACATTTCTAATGTTTATGCCCGCGAAGAATTCCGTCATAAGAGTCTTATCACTGCCAAGTGTGCCGGCATGCTGACCGGTTTTGGAATGGAAGGTTATGCGCTCGCCTTATCGTTTTTAGTTCAGCAAAATAAGAACGTGTAGCTCAATGGAGGACCTAAGATAACCGAACGGAAGTCCATACTGCTGCCAGCCATTCAGCATTAGCGTTCTAACTCAAGCATTCTACTTTATAAATAATATTAAATATATCTCAACTACGGAATACCTTTGTTCTTAAACTATTAACGAAGGCAACCAATTTTTATGTGAAATCATTCAGGACTTGTACTGATGAATATGACATTACCTTTATCTTGCACAAAACGTTTCCAATGTTAACCCGCAAGGTTACTGACAAAATAAATTTATGATCTCCTTTTATCCCGGACCCTCCCGCACACACGATGAAATACCACGTTATGTGAAAGATGCCCATGCCGCGGGGCTTATGAGTATCAATCACAGAAGTGACGAATTCATGAGCATTTGCAAAAAAACGGTTGGACTTCTCAAACAAAAACTTCGTATTCCGAAGAACTATACCGTGCTGTTCACGTCATCCGCAACGGAATGTTGGGAAATAATTGCCCAATCGATTGGTCACAAAACTTTTCACCTTTATAATGGTGCCTTCGGCCAAAAATGGTTTGAATACACGCAAAAATTAAAACCGGAAGCAGCCTCCTTTCCCTTCGATCTGAACGAGCCTTTAAATCCGAAGAAACTCATTCTCAGCGAAACAGAAGGTCTGTTCTGCATCACCCAGAATGAAACATCAAATGGCACACAGGTCGATGCGTCCATCCTGAAAGAATTGAAGAAAAATAACCCTGGCTACCTTATCGCCGTGGATGCAACCTCTTCTATGGCTGGCATCCGGCTCGATTTTGAATTGGCGGATATCTGGTTTGCTTCGGTACAAAAATGTTTTGGATTGCCTGCCGGTCTTGGCATTTTAATCTGTTCCCCACAGGCTGTTGATAAGGCGCGATTAACCGGCGATAAAAATCACTACAATAGTCTGCCGTTCATGCTCGATATGATGAGCAAGTGGCAGACGTCATACACCCCAAACGTATTGGGCATTTATTTATTGATGCGTGTACTGGAAGATTCAGCACCGATCAACGAAACGCATGCCCTTTTGGAAAAGCGGTATCAGCAATGGACAACATTTCTCAATGCGAGAAAAAGCGTTTCTCACCTGGTGACAAACCAGACTGTACATTCCTATACCGTGTTGCCGGTTTTTGGCGAGACAGAAACTGTAACGCGAATTAAGAAATTGGCTAGAAAAAATGGATTGTTGTTGGGCGAGGGATACGGTGATTTTAAACCGCAAACATTCCGGATCGCGAACTTTCCTGCCATCAAAGAAAAAGAAATTAAATTGTTAAAAGCGTTTCTGGAACCTTTCTAAAAAAGGTTGTATCCAGTAGGGAAAAATCGCTTTATTGTAATTGGAATATGCTTAACCTGAAAGAAATTTTTTCGGTAACCCTCATTTTGTTTTCGGTGATTGATATCCTCGGATCGATTCCTTTTATTATTACTATCCGAAAGCGCGAAGGAATCATCGAAGCCGGTAAAGCTACACTCATCTCCATGGTACTGATGATTGTGTTTCTATTTCTTGGTGTTTCCATTCTCCAATTATTCGGATTAGATATTGCTTCCTTCGCTGTAGCAGGTGCTATTGTAATTTTCCTGGTCGCCATGGAAATGATCCTGGGAATAACATTGATTAAAGATGACCCGGAAGCAAAGGGATCAGGATCAATCGTGCCGCTGGCATTTCCGCTTATTGCGGGGGCAGGTACATTAACCACCATATTATCATTACGATCTGTTTATCATGAATTTAATATTTTGATCGGCATCCTGTTGAACACCATTTTCATTTACATCGTTTTACGTTCTTCTGTATGGCTCGAACGTGTTATTGGAAAATCAGGATTTTCTGTTTTACGCCGTGTATTCGGTGTAATTTTACTCGCTATTGCCGTTAAGATTTTTAAAACGCACGCCCTATGATTAAGATTTATACCGATGGTGCTGCTCAGGGAAACCCGGGTCCGGGCGGTTATGGTGTTGTTCTGAAGTTCAATGATCACTACAAAGAACTCGCTGAAGGATTTCGCCTTACCACAAACAACCGGATGGAATTACTGGCAGTGATCAAAGGTCTTGAAGCAATAAAAAAAGACGGCATTCCGGTAACCATATTTTCAGATTCTCAATACGTAGTGAATGCCGTAGAGAAAGGTTGGCTCTGGAACTGGCAAAAGAAGAATTTTAAAGACAAAGCCAACGAAGATTTGTGGCAACGCTACATTCCATTACATCATAAATTCAAACCGAGATTTGTCTGGGTAAAAGGTCATGCTGGCCATATTGAAAATGAACGTTGCGATCGGCTTGCCGTCATGGCTGCTTCAGGAGGAAGGCTTTTAACCGATACGCCTTACGAAAGATCGGCCAAGATTTAATAATTACATTCAATGTTGTTGAGTTAAGCTTCCATACACCTTCGCCTCTGGAGCCGGGCAGGGTGAGGCCATAAAAAACAAGCTTAAATCAACGACATTGAATTACAATTTCTTCATCGCTCGTTTTCAATAAGCCCAATCCCTTCATCTTGTAAGGCGCGCAGTATTGGGTCATAAAACTCTGGTGTAACTGGTAATACAACACCCCGCGATTGAATTTGTCCTTCCAGTAAAAGTCGGGCCGCTATTCCTAACGGAAGGCCTACTGTCTTTGACATGGCGGTATCTACTGCATTCGTCCCTTTAACAACAAGAGACGCCAGTATCTCCTTTGTACGGTGCTCCTGTTTGTATCTGAAGCGATGCCACATGACGACCATGTCCTGATCTTTGGGATTGAGCTTCCATTTCTTGTTCAGGATATGCTCGAGGATTTGCGCTGGAGTTCCGCGGGAGCAGCCGATTTCCCGTGCATCAAACATCCCAGACCAGGCTAGTTTGTCGAGTGCCGCAGCAGATATTTCCGGTCCGCATTGCTTCAGGATCCGATGCTTGAAATCTTCTTTCACATCACCTTCTAAAAATGAATTCAGAAAATCACGATGGGTCATATCCTCCACTTTTTCCATGATATAACTATCATCGCAGCAACCTAACTGCACAAAAATATTCCATGCCTCACAAAACCCCTTGTGGCGTAAGGTTCCACGGAGCATGGTTTTAATATCCTGTAACTGATAGGCTTCCCGGTATTTTAATGAATCTCGGTTTGCATACCCTTCAAAAGCACCATAGCCAGGCACTTCAACTTCCGTTGTACGCCTGAATAACTGTTGATATGGTATATACTTGAAATGACCGTCTTCCAAAAATTTGGCTGTACTTTGCCCCGCCATCACGACATTACGCGGATTCCAGGTAAATTTATATCGCCACGGATTATCCGGATCTGTTTCCGGAGCAATCAATCCGCCGGTGAACGATTCGAAGGATACAACGTTTGCGCCACACGCCCGAATCCGATCCAGAATTTGCATGGCACTCATGTGGTCGATACCTGGGTCTAATCCACATTCATTTAAAAACAACAATCCGTTTTTCAGTGCTTCGTTATGACAAGACTTCATTTCTTCCGAAACATAACTTGCAGTAAGGAGATGTTTCTTCATTGTAAGACAAAGCCGTGCTACCTTCGGATGAAGATCAGCCGGTAAAAGGGAAATTACCACATCGGCATTGGCAATTGTGGCCACACTCTCCTGATGATCTTCAAGGTTAAAGGCAATGGCTTTACCCCCCGGGCATGAAATGATTTTTCCACGCGCGGCAGATTCATCAATATCACCGACACAAATCCGCCAGCGGTCTCTGGCATGCTTTGCCAAATAATTGATCAGACCGCCCGAAGAACGCCCGGCACCCAAGACGAGAATTTCTTTCATTAAGCTTATTTTAACGTAACGCCTTGCACCATTGGCAAAAGCCTTAAAAGATAACGAACACCATATTCTTAAGCAATTCTCATGATTTGATTAACTTTCCAGCCAAACAAACTCAATACTCGCAGCTTTTCCAAAACTAACACATTATCGAATACAGTAATAGTTTGCTTCCTGCGGCTTTGTGGTCATCGAATTACGAAGCATAAGAATTAATCTTCTTTATTCATACATCATGACAGATCTTGAATTTTTCGCTGAACGGGACGACCTCAATGTTACCTGGCAACACCTGATCCGCGAAAGCGAAAAGGCATTGGCGTCTGCATATGCACCCTACTCATCTTTTCGTGTAGCCACTTCGTTATTAATGGAAGATAATACCGTCGTAACAGGGTCCAATCAGGAGAACGCAGCCTATCCTTCGGGCATGTGCGCAGAACGCGTGGCGCTGTTTACTGCTGCATCCCTACATCCTGGAAAGAAAATCGTTAAATTACTGATCATCGCCATGCGTGAAGATCGACCAGGCACTTTACTTCCTGCTACACCTTGCGGAGGATGTCGGCAGGTGATGGCCGAAATGGAGATTCGCCAGCAATCACCCATCCAGATCCTGATGCTGTGGAAACCCGGTCAATGGGTAAAAGTCAGTAGTGCGCTGTCCCTGCTTCCCTTTTCATTTCAACCGGATAATTTAAAATAAAGAGAATACAGTACATCATCAGGTCATACCCTTGTAATAAATAGTAGAGTTTGCATTTTCTGCTTTAGCCTTTTTTAGTTTATTTGGTCTTTATGAATTTTTGGCGCAACAAAACATTAAGACAATATGCTGTTATTGTGCTTGTTTTAATAGTTCTGGTGTACACCGCAGCATATTTCGTTCTCAGTGGTTTGATGGATCGTGTTGAAGATGCCGATCGGAAAATCGCCTACACGCAAGCTTCGCTTCACGCTAATCAGAATATCTCCATCCTGGTTCAAGGATATCTCAATGGAAACAAAACCCTCCGTGCTGAGATTTCAGCACAACTGAATGAACAGGAGCACCGGTTCAAAACGCTTACCGAAGGCGGTCGAATAGATGGTTCAGCAGTATTCCTTCCGCCGTTATCGCGGTTACCCAAAATCACGATGGCCGGACTAAAGGAGGTGTGGAGTAATTACAGGGGCGCTGTCATGGCCGTGCTCACGACATCAGATTCTGATCCAATTGCATCCCATAATTTACCTGTACGCGTACAGTATGAGGGTTTATCGCTTTCGCTATATAAATGGTATGATAAACTTGTCGTCGATTTAAACGAAGAGGTCTCTAATGCAAGGGAAACCCTGGCTTCAACCCGTCAACTATTTTTCTTTTCCAATATTTTACTTCTTGCAGGATTGTTTTATTTATTCATGAAGTATGTGCTTAAACCGTTGCACCTGATGAAAGACAACATTCAACAGCATCGGCATACGGAAAAAATCGGATCAACAGAACTGGGACATCTGGCCGCAGAGATCAATCACACACTTGAAAACCTCAAAGACGCGACTGACTTTGTAAGCGCAATCGGCAAGGGAAACCTGACCTTAAACTATAAGGAAAATCTGGACAAAAATTATGTTCCCGGTAAAAACCTGTTGGCAGATTCCCTGATAGAAATGCAGGAAAAACTGCGTCAGATGAATGAAGAGGAACAAAAAAGACAATGGGTGAATGAAGGGCTGGCTAAGTTTGTAGACATCATGCGAACTTCTCATGATAACCTGTCAGGGCTTGGAGACAATATCATTTCCGGATTGGTCACCTATACAGGATCAAATCAAGGTGCGTTGTATTTTTTGAATGATGAAGAAGTCAATAATGCATACCTCGAATTAATCGCTTTGTTTGCTTTTGATATTAAAAAACACGAACAGCAAAAAATAAAACCAGGTCAGGGCATTCTGGGGCAAGCTTACCTTGAAAAAGATACCGTTTACCTTACTGAATTACCTGACGAATACATCCGGATTACTTCCGGCTTAGGCGGTGCCAATCCACGTGCTGTGCTTATTGTTCCATTAAAAGTGGATAATGTGATTTATGGATTGATTGAGCTCGCATCATTCGATACGTTTCAAGCACATGAAATCTCCTTTGTTGAAAAGCTTGGCGAAACGATTGGTTCAACATTGGCCAGTGTGAGGGCTGCACAGAAGAACAGACAGCTCATTGAACAGTTTCAACAACAAACAGAAGAAATGCGGGCACAGGAAGAAGAGATGCGCCAAAATATGGAAGAGCTCCAGGCCACCCAGGAAGAGGTGGTCCGCAAAGAACAACGTTACCTCATGCGCATTCAGGAGTTGGAAAATGCACAGGCAGACACAACCACTGCAGATGCCCTGAGAAAAGAATTAGCTGAAAAAGAGAATCAATATTTATTGCGGATTAATGAACTGGAAAAAGCGCGGTCAAGCAGACCTGCCGGAGATGATTGGGCTACTGCCGAAGAACTGAGTAAAGCGTTGAAGGTAAATTTAGAAGCACTTAAGATCACCCGCGAAGAACTCCGCTAAAACATACGCACGATAAGGATGTCGGCGAATAGGCGGCAATTGTTTTTTTTAAGTCCATTTTTTTAACCTATTTAGTAGAACTGGTTTTTTTCACTTTTAAAAATCATGGGGCTTAAAGGTCTTTTAGACGCATGTAAGTTTTATTCGTCAAATTCACCTCATAGTCCGATGAACAAACTAATTTTGAGTTTCTTATGCTCGATATTGATATTGCCGACCTAAAACGGATTTCTGAACTAATTTACCAGAAGTACAACTTCGACTTCCGTAACTATGCCATGTCTTCTTTTAAAAGACGTGTACTTCGCATTATGGAGTTGAAAAAACTCAGCGTTGAAGCATTACTCAAAAAACTCACCGATACACCGGCGTTCGTAAATGAATTTCTTGATGAACTCACCGTGAACGTAACGGAGATGTTCCGCGATCCAAGTTTCTGGAGAATTATGCGGGAGGAAATCGTTCCTTCCATCATGCTTAACCATAAGCAATTCAAAATATGGCACGCAGGCTGCTCATCCGGAGAAGAAGTGATTTCCATGGCGATCATGCTGAAGGAGATGGGAATTTTACACGATGTTTCTATCATAGCAACAGACCTCGATCTTAATATTCTCGATAAAGCGAAAATGGCTACGTACCCGATCAAAAATATGGAGCTCAATGAAAAGAACTACATACGCTTTCAGGGCACGGGAAATTTCAAGGATTACTATCGCGAAGAAAATGGCAATGCTGTTTTTGATAAAGAGTTGTTGATGAACGTCTCCTTCAGGAGACATGATCTGGTACTGGGCGATGTGTTCAATAAATTTGACATGGTCCTTTGCCGGAATGTAATGATCTATTTTAATCAAACCTTACAAAACGAAGTACTTAAAAAGTTTCATGAGAGTTTGTTTAAATATGGGTACCTGGCCATCGGCTCAAAAGAGTCGTTGATCTGGTGTGATTATGCTAACCGCTTTATTGTGGTTAACAACGAGGAGAAGATATATAAGAAAATTAAAGATTAAGTGAAGTTGCGCAAATGAGTAAGTACAACCTAAATAACAGCTATAAAGCCGTTGTTATCGGTGGGTCTGCAGGCAGCTTCCAGGGAGTGGTTAAAATTTTGTCTCAATTGCCAAAAGGATTTCCGCTACCGATAATCATGTGCCTCCACAGACTGAAACATGTGCGCAACGGTTTCGTGGAAGCGTTATCCATTAAAAGTGTAGTGCAAGTGACCGAACCTAACGATAAGGAAAACATTAAGAAAGGAAGCGTTTACCTCGCGCCTTCCAACTACCACATGTCTGTGGAGTTGGGAAATTATTTTTCTTTATCGACTGAAGAGATGGTCAATAATTCAAGACCCGCCATTGATATTACATTAAGCACCTCAGCTTATGTGTATAAGGAAAAACTCATTGGTATTCTGCTTTCCGGCGCAAACCGCGACGGCGCGCTGGGCATGAAACACATTCACGATCGCGGTGGTGTTACCATCGTGCAGGAGCCTTCCGAATGCATGATCGATACCATGCCAAAGGCAGCTCTGGCACTCAGTCCGATGGACCACGTAATGAAAATTGATCAGATTGTACAGTTTTTAAAAGAACTCGATAAACAATACAGATGACACGACTTTTTACCGACCGATACGGCCTGAACTTACTCCTGACGGTGCTTTTCATCCTCGGGATTGGTGCATCGCTGTATTTCATTTATTCCTTACCAACCGGACTTCAGTTATCGGATGGTTATCAGCCTGAGTTTGTTCCGGTTTACCTTGTTACAGGATGTACTTTCCTGTTGGGATTGTTATCCCTGATCTGGGCACTGCGTTACAAAAAAGAAGTGCTTGTTTTTCGCGATAAGATCATTGACACAGCACAAGCAGAGAAAGAAGCCGCGGAACAAGCCGGAAGAACTACCATAAGCCTTGATGGTGTAAAAACCGCGCTGACACAACCTGATGAAAAAGAATCGTTTCAGGATGCTTTACAGTCTATATGCAAGCAACTCGAAGCCGGCCAAGGTGCGCTTTATAAGACCGATACAACAGGGGAAAAACGTATGGCAACCCTGTATTGTGGTTATGCTTTGAATATGGGTGAAAGCAATGTAATCAGTTTTGAATTTGGGGAGGGCCTTGTAGGTCAGGTTGCTGCTACCGGACAGGCACTTTATATTGATGATGTTCCTGATGGATACATCACTGTTTTATCCGGGTTGGGAAGTTCATCGCCAAGTTATATGCTTCTTATTCCAATCAAAAATAAAGAGCAGGTTAGTGGCGTACTTGAAATTGCATCCTTCACCAACACCACGGAAGACCAGCGCAAATTTGTTGAAGAAGCAGCGCACTTGATTGGTGAAAAATTATCACCGAAAGGAGGACAACAGGTATGATTAAGAACATTAACGTCAGTGCGAAGATAACCTTCCTTATTCTGGCTATTTCATTGGTAGCCGTAAGCGCTATTGGTTTTTTTAGTTACGATTATCACCTAAAATCGCTCCAGGAAAAGAACCAGGCTAATTTAACTGTCATTGCAGATAATTATGCCAATTACTTCAATACCTATTTCGAACGCGCGGCCCTGGCTGTGCAGGTATTGCAGCAAGCCAATCAAATCAAACAGAATGGCAGCGGTGGTGATGTTGGTGGTGGAGATATGTTTGGAGATATGATGATGGGCGATGCACCGACGATGGACGATGCACCGACGATGGACGATGCACCGATGATCGACGATGCACCGATGATCGACGATGCGCCGGTTGAAGAAAGCGGCGATCCCCTCGCAGATTATCTCAGTCAGCAAAAAGAAATTTTAAAAGTTGACGATATATTGATTACAACCGCCACAGGTTCAGTGATCGGATCCACCGATCCGAACATCACAGGAAACATTGTAGATCCGGATAATTCGACCTTCAACAAGGCACGCCAGGGAATTTATTTTTCAGCTATTAAGCGCGATAAAGACACCAAAAAATTCTTCACCTACGTTGCCGGAAGTGTGATAGACACCGCCGGTATTGCCACGCTGATCCTCGTTAAACTTGATCTTACAACACCTTATAGACTCCTGCATAATTATTATGGCTTGGGTAAAACGGGTGAAGTGGTTATTGCACGCAAGGATCCAATGACGAGAAAAATTGCCCTTGTAAGTCCGCTGCGCAGCGACACTACATCTGCTATTCGGTTATTGAATGAAAACGATCCATTTGTAGCTGCTTTTGCCCCGGTGTTTGAGGGTAAGGCGGTAAAGGCGAAAGGAAAAGATTACGCCGGTCATGAAGTGCTTCAGATATCCCGTCCTATCAATAGCGCGAATCTGGCACTGATTGCTAAAATGGATATCGATGAAGTGTTTGGTAATACCGAAGAAATTACAAACACTTTCTTCTATGCAGGCATTTGTATCGTAACCCTTGCTGTACTCCTGGCCATGTTATTTGCCCGTTCATTAACGCGTCCGCTTTTTGCGATGCGCAATACGCTTGGGCTCGTAGCACAAGGTGTTCTTCCTGAAGCTACGGAAAATCGCAGCAATGATGAATTCGGACAAATGGGACGCAAGGTCGATGAACTGGTTCAAACCCTTCGCAGCAACGCTGATTTTGCAAAACGTATTGGTGAGGGTAAATATGATACTGAATTCAGACCCGCAAGCGATGACGATATCCTGGGGATGTCACTCATTAACATGCGAAAAAACCTTATCGAAAATGAACGTCGTGATACAGAACGCAACTGGATCGTTCGTGGTGTAGCAGAGATCAGTGAAATTCTCAGGATGCATGATTCCATCGACCAGCTGGGTGATGATGTGATCAAATTCATTCTCGGAAAAATCGATGCAGTACAAGGAGCGTTTTATGTAGTGAACGACGAAAATAAACCTGCTGTAATTGAAATGCGGGCCAGCTTTGCATACAACAGAAAAAAATACCTGAAGACGAAATTCAAATTTGCCGAAGGTCTTGTGGGTCAGGCTGCCGCTGAAAAGGATACCATTCTCCGCACGGAGATCCCCGATGACTATGTAAGTCTGACATCGGGAATATTAGGTGATAAAAAGCCTAAGGCTATTCTGATTGTACCGCTCATCACCAACGAAGAAGTGTATGGTGTTTTGGAATTTGCCGGGTTTAAAAAATTCGACCGCTCGCAGGTTAATTTTGTGAAGGAGTTGTCCCTTATCCTGGCGCGTACAATTTTCAACATTAAAGTAAACGAACGTACCCGCAGGTTACTGGCAGAGTCGCAGGAGATGAGTAATGAACTGAAGGAGAAACAGGAAGTACTTCGTCAGAACGCGGAAGAAATGCAGGCTACCCAGGAGGAACTAAAACGTTCCAACCAATTGCTGGAGGAGCAGGTTGAAGAAGTAAATCGTACACAAAAACGGATGCAGTTGCTGCTTGAAAATGCATCGGAGGTAATTACTATCTACGAAGAAGATGAAACTGTACGTTACATTTCTCCGTCGGTTGAAACGATCCTGGGGTATGGCCAAAAGGAAATGATTGGGAAGAGCGACATCGATAAAGTACACCCTGACCATCGCGCAATCTTTAAAGATATCTTCCAGAAGATGATTGCATCACCGGATGAAAAAATCACCATTCAATACGAGTATCGCGCGAAAGACGGAAGTTTTATCTGGATTGAATCAATGGGTACAAACTGTATGTCCAATCCGGCTATACATGGTTATATTGTAAACTCACGCGACATTACAGAAAAGCGAAGGGCCGAACTGGAACAACGCATGCGCAGTAAGATGCAGGCACTTTCTGAAAACTCTCCTGATCTGATTACACGTCTGGAAGGCGAAGCCATCTCCTACATTAACCCAGTGATTGAAGAATATACCGGAAGAAAACCAGGAGACTTCCTCAACCGGAAGGTGAAAGAAGCAGAATTAGATTTCTCCATTCTCGAAGGGTGGTTAAATATTGTTGAACAGGTTAACGCCTCCAGCAAAACCGTATCAACCGAAATGGATTTCCCTTCTGAAATGGGAAAACGTGTGATGCAGGTAAATGCGATCCCTGAGTTCGACGAATCCAATAAACTGGAGTCTGTACTCGTTGTATCTCATGACATCACGGAACGTAAGCTGATCGAACTGGAGATCCAGAATAAAAACAAAAAGATCACGGAAAGTATCAACTACGCCAAACGAATTCAAACCGCGATATTACCCAACAACAGGGTGATCAATCGCGCATTACCGGATTCGTTTATCCTGTATAAACCACGTGATGTGGTATCTGGTGACTTTCCATGGTTTATGCAGATCAAGGATGATATCTTTATCGCCGCAGTAGATTGCACAGGACACGGTGTTCCGGGTGCCTTACTCTCGCTGATTGGGTACTTCCTCCTGAATGATATTGTACGAAGCCGGAAAGTTACGGAACCAGGTAAGATTCTTGACCTACTTGACGAAGGTGTTACAACAACGCTTCGCCAGGACGAAGATGCGACGACAAAAGACGGTATGGATATCGCATTATGTAAGATAAATATTACATCAGGTGAAGTAGAATATGCCGGAGCACACAGACCGCTCTATATCATGAAAAATGGTACAATGGAAGAGGTAAAGGGAAATAAATTCCCAATTGGCGGTGGTATTTTTAAGAACCAGACTAACTTTACCAATACGAAAGTTAAGTTGGCCAAAGGCGATTCAATCTATTTCAGCTCCGATGGGTTCCCGGATCAGTTCGGTGGCCCCGAAGGAAGGAAGTTTGGTCCTAAACGGGTTCGCGAAATTGTTGATCGCGTACACAAGCAACCGATGACCCAAGCCATGCAGGTATTTGATGAGGAATGGGAAAGCTGGAGAGGTCAGACTAAGCAAACTGATGATGTGTTGCTGATCGGAATTAAATTTTAAACGATTTGGATTAATTTGAAAGGCAGTTTAAACCTTGAGATGATATCTGAATAAAATTATATCTTAGTGAACGACAAACGTATAATCTAATCTTTCTGAGCATGAATTTTATTTATGACCTGCACCGCACCATGATGTCGCAGAACCTGATTCTGGTGTATCAGGGTGACTTCACCCAGGAGAGCACCAAATCCATTCTAGCCATGGCCGAGCGAAACCTTGATTCTTCCGGCGAAGAATCCAGTATCAAACGCAAGGTGTTTAATGTAATGGTCGAGGCGCTCCAAAATATAGTCAAACACAGTGATGAGCTTGTCGATGGTACCATCCGAAGCCACGCTGCTATCTTTCTTATCGGGAAAGAGAAAAATCGATATTCCATTATGTCAGGTAATCCTGTTCATAAGTCAAATCTGGAGGGCCTTAAAACCAAACTCGATCAGATCAATGGGCTTGATAAAGATGGCTTAAAAGAACTCTACAAGGAGATCATTAAAAATTCTACCATCTCCGAAAAAGGCGGGGCCGGTTTAGGATTTGTTGATATGGCCCGTAAGTCAGGTGATAAGCTGGAATTTTCGTTTCCGGAATTAACTTCGGATTACTGCTTCTTCTGTCTGAAGGTAAACGTGGCGCGCGATTTAGAATAAAACTTTGATGTTGAACAATAATAGATAAAAACCATGGAAATATTAAACCTGGAAGGAACCGAAGACACCCCGAAAATAATACTAGACAGGAAGAACGGTATATTCGAGATTTCGGGCCGTTCCCTGCCGGAAGATTCCGCTGAATTTTACCGCCCCGTATTGGAGTGGATCAATCAGTATGGAAGTAATTCCAATCCTACTACTGAATTCGTTTTTAAACTTGAATACTTCAATACCGCTTCGTCTAAATTAATCCTTGACGTACTCTCCGCACTGGAAGACATTAAGGGAATGAAGATCGTGTGGTATTTTCATGAAGATGATGAAGATATGGAGGAAGCAGGTCAGGAGTTTTCTGAACTCGTTGAAATACCGTTCGAGTTCAGAACTTACTAGATCTTACAAGCATTTGTACTATCGGTTACTGAGCATGATTAGACTGCTTTACACCAGTTTAACTGTGACGGGTAACCGATATTTTTTTTTACCTTTATAATAATGCACCCTAGCCTATGAGTGAAGAAATACTCAAAGCCCTTACTCAACTTTTTGCAATCATCACCAAACAGGATGGCGGCGTAACAGAACGCGAACGTCAGTATGTTATTAATTTTTTCCAGACTGAACTCGACCAGGATACCATCAAGGAATACCTGGATTTGTATGATCAGTTTTCAGGTTATGGCAAGGCGGAAGAGGAAGATGGCAAGAAACGACTCACCTCGGTTAAAGACTCGGTAAAGACTCTTGGGATCTGTAAAAAGATCAATAAAACACTCACCCAGAAACAAAAGGTGGTTGTATTGATCAAACTGATGGAGCTCGTTAGCACCGATAAGAATTTCACACCACAACGTATGGAAATCATTAACACGGTTTCCACGGTATTTAACATTGTACAATACGAATACGATCTGATCGAACAATTTGTGATCAGCGAAGACAATGAATCCTTAAACTATCCTGACATTCTGTTGCTGAACTCGCAAGAGAAAAACGACGACGACAGAAAAAATAAACATGTACATGGGCACATCGGCGGCACACTCATCTTTATGCGTGTGCAAAGCGTGGACATGTACTACACAAAATATCTCGGCGATGAATCGAACATGCTCAATGGCTTCATCATGCAGCCGAATCGCGCTTATCTATTCTCGCATGGCAGTACCATTAAGACACAGGCCGGTGATGCACTTTATTACAGTGACCTTGTAGCGAACTTTAATGAGGAACTGCA
>Ga0196965_1000367_pt1 | contig 29520 bp, 31 predicted proteins | sample S1_20metaG_FD_148668 | JGI IMG/M metagenome (GOLD analysis project Ga0196965, IMG submission 148668) | Soil microbial communities from Anza Borrego desert, Southern California, United States - S1_20 | ecosystem: Environmental > Terrestrial > Soil > Desert | place: USA: California | collected...
TTCGGGTTCATGAACTCCCTGATTCCAAGTTCGGAAAGTTCTCTGCCATAGCCTGACTTCTTGATGCCGCCGAAAGGAAGACGCTGATCGGAACGCATCAATGAGTTAACAAAAACATTTCCTGATTCAATCTCCCTCGCGACACGCTCCCCCCGCTCTCTGTCCCGCGTCCATACCGAGGCCCCCAGTCCATACCTGTTTTGATTGGCTAACCGCACTGCATCGGACTCGTCCTTTGCAATAATGATACTCGCGACAGGCCCGAACAATTCCTCATCAAAACCGGGCATTCCGGGACTTACATTATCAACGACAGCCGGAACAAAATTGCAACCGTTGCGTTGTCCACCGATCAAAAGACTTGCACCCTTTTTAATAGTGCCCAGCATCTGTTTTTCAACATCGATAGCGAGGTCCAGCCGGGCAAGCGGGCCGGTGGTGGTCTCAGCAAGAAATTGATCACCTTGTTTCAATGCGCTCGCCTCTTCAATCATTTTCTGAACAAACTCATCCTTTACTTCCTTAACGACAATAAATCGTTTTGCTGCGATGCAAGACTGCCCGGCATTCCGCATGCGTGACTGACTTCCAATCTTAGCTGCATGACTAATATCCGCATCCTTTAATACGATGAACGGGTCACTTCCTCCTAGTTCCAGCACGGTTTTCTTCAGATTCTTTCCCGCAGCTGCAGCAACCTGTGTACCCGCATATTCGCTTCCGGTCAATGTTACTGCCATAACCTCACCCCGTTCAATGATCTTCTCAACATCCTTTGACCCGACAAGTAGGGCTTGAAAAACATCGTCAGGAAATCCAGCCTCGCGGAACACCGATTGAATAGCGAGTGAACATCCTGTTACGTTGCTTGCATGCTTTAACATTCCAACGTTTCCGGCCATCAATGCAGGAGCTGCAAATCTGAAAACCTGCCAGAAAGGGAAATTCCATGGCATAATTGCCAGTACCGGGCCAAGCGGTTGCCATGCAACAAAGCTTTTGATGGCTTCAGTCTGAATGATATGATCACGGAGCATCTGCTCAGCATTCATTGCAAAGTATCCACACACTTCTGCACACTTCTCGACCTCGGCAATTGACTCATGCAGTACTTTGCCCATTTCAATTGAAATGATCCTGGCGTATTGCTCCTTGTTGAGCACTAAGATTTCTTTTGCTTTCAGCATTAAATCTGTCCGAGCGCTGAACGAAAGCTTGCGCCACCGCACGAACACTTCCATGGCATTTTTCAATTTCCTGTCAACGCTTTCGGCAGTATCCATCTGGTATTCTGCAACAAGGGACTGATTAAAAGGATTAATTGATTTGAGCATACGTTTAATACGAAAAGATAAAAAAAAAGGCCACCCAAAAGGCAGCCTTTCTTTCTGATGAAAAACTTTTTCTAGCCAATTGACACGCGCTTGAATTCAGCTACGGTAAGGCCTTTCGTTACCGAATCAAGGTATTGAGCAACGGTCTTAGAGTTATCTTTAACGAAAGCCTGGTGCATCAGCGTGCTTTCTTTGAAAAACTTCTGAAGTTTGCCCTGAGCGATTTTTTCAACCATATTTTCAGGTTTACCCTCTGCAAGGATCTGTGCTTTCGCGATTTCCAGTTCTTTTTCGATTGTTGTTTTGTCAACAGACTTTTCATCAACAGCCACAGGATTCATTGCCGCGATCTGCATACCAACATCCTTGCCTGCATCCGTAACGTCTGTACCATTAACACCTTTCAATGAAACAAGTACACCAAGCTTTGATCCGGCGTGGATATAAGGAACCACTGCTTCTCCCTTCATGTGAACGTATTCGCTCACTTCGATCTTCTCTCCAATTTTACCAACAAGCTCAACAATCTTGTCGTTAATTGTAAGCGATCCGGCAGATTGTGCCATCAGCTCTTCCTTGGTAGCAGGCTTAACTTTAAATGCTGTTTCAGCAATCAGCTTCCCTAAGCTTTGGAACTCTTCGTTCTTTGCAACGAAATCCGTTTCGCAATTCAACGCAATGAGAAAACCTTCCTTCTTGTCGTCGCTAACCTTTATAAAAACAGATCCCTCTCTGGCTTCTCTGTCTGAACGCGATGCAGAAACTTTCTGTCCTTTCTTTCTGAGTATCTCAATGGCGGCCTCAAAATCTCCGTTGGCTTCGGCAAGGGCCTTCTTACAATCCATCATACCAGCGCCAGTCATTTGGCGGAGTTTGTTTACATCTTGTGCTGAAATTGCTGACATTTTCCTATGATTTATGATTCTCGATTTTTGAATGTTTTAACTACCCTTAAAAAAACTAAACACCGGCGTTGGGCCGATGTTCAGTACATTATTTTCGTTAATGATGACTTCGTATCCGCAGCGGCGGACTGACATCAGCTTATGAATTTGTCTGCTCGACAGTTTCGTCAACTTTTCTCTTTTCTTCCTCGTCCTTCTTGTGAGCTGCTTCTTCTTTATCCTTCTTACGTTCCATCAGAGCCTCTTCGATCACTTTGCCGATGTGTTTTGTAAGAATAGAAATTGACTTGAAAGCATCGTCGTTGGCCGGCACTGGAAAATCAACAACTGAAGGATCAGAATTCGTATCAACCAATGCAAATACAGGAATATTTAATTTCTGCGCTTCAGTAACAGCAATATGCTCACGCTTCACGTCGATAACAAAAAGAGCTGCAGGCAATCTGTTAAGATCCGTGATACCGCCAAGCAATTTTTCAAGCTTGGCTTTTTCACGTGTGATCAAAAGACGCTCACGCTTTGCAAGGTTGTTGAAAGCCTCGTCTTTCATCAGCTTTTCGATCTGAGAAAGCTTCTTCAAAGACTTGCGGATCGTGGCAAAGTTTGTCAGCATACCACCCAACCAGCGCTCAGTTACGAACGGCATGTTAAGACGCTTTGCTTCATCCGTTACAATGTCCTTCGCCTGTTTCTTCGTTGCTACGAACATGATCTTACGACCTGAACGAACAATGTTCTTTAGTGCGAAAGTTGCCTCATCAAGGCGAGCCAGCGTTTTGTTCAAATCGATGATGTGGATACCGTTGTTTTCCATGAAGATGTACTCCGCCATCTTTGGGTTCCACTTGCGGGTAAGGTGACCAAAATGTACACCTGCATCCAACAAATCCTGATATGTTAATTTTTCAGCCATTCTCTTAATCGATTAACGCTTGCTAAACTGGAATCTTCTTCTTGCTTTTCTTCTACCTGGTTTCTTACGTTCAACCATGCGTGAGTCGCGTGTCAACAGACCGTCTTTTCTCAATGCTGGCTTGTGCTCGGCATTGAATTCTACCAATGCGCGTGCAATTCCTAAACGCACCGCCTCAGCTTGCCCTTTTACGCCGCCACCTTCAACATTTACTTTTACATCATACTGATCATCAGCTTTAACAGCAGCAAAAGCCTGCTTTACTGTAGTCTGGTGAATTTCAGAAATGAAGTACTGCTTCAGTTCGCGGTTATTAACAATAATGTCACCCTTACCTGGAGTTACATATACTCTGGCAATTGAGGTTTTTCTTCTTCCGATTTTATTGACGATCTGCATTTATCAGAACTTTAATTCTTTTGGTTGTTGTGCTTGATGAGGGTGCTCAGTACCTGCATAAACATGGAGGCTTCTGAAAAGCTCGCGTCCTAATCTGTTTTTAGGCAGCATACCGCGAACGGCGTGCTCGATTAGTCTCTCAGGATGCTTTGAATGGATCAATGTCGGCGTGTGCTCACGCTGACCGCCGGGATAGCCTGAGTGTGTGAAGATCACACGGTCAGTCCATTTTTTACCGGTCATTTTTACCTTTTCCGCATTAATTACAATTACGTTATCGCCACAATCAACATGCGGTGAATAGCTAGGCTTATGCTTGCCACGGATAACTTTTGCAATCTGACTTGCCACACGGCCAAGCACCTGTGCGTTGGCATCAACAATAACCCAGTTCTTTTCTACTGTGGCCTTGTTCGCATAAGTGGTTTTATAACTATTATGATCCATTTTGATAAGTGAAATTCAATAAATACACCCCTCCTCTTAAAAAGGGACACAAAGGTAAATTTCCTGTGTGGAAATTGCAAGAACGATTTGTTTTTTACTGTAAAAGTCTGAAAAACACGGTTTTAGTAAAAAAAAATCCATCATGACACCATTTTTTGTGGCGATTTAGCCCTTTGCTCCATGTCTCTGGCTGAGATTCTAAAACCCCAAACCCAATGAAAAACTGGCCACACCAGAAGAAATAGCCAGATCAGTATATAAGCCGAAACGCTCGGTTAATGCGAAGCGCTTATTAATTCCAACCAAAAGTGGCACGCTGACGTGTTTATAACGTTCTCCATAATTGTCAATGCCGAGCACTAAGGTCGGCATTAACCCGAAATATATGTTTGGATTCCGCGGCATCCGGCCAATCCGTAAACCCAACCCCATCGGAACATTGATCTCATGGTCATTACTCTTTTCGTCGCCAAATGGGTCCTGCCTGAAAAAAATACCGCCGGTAAAATACGTCCCTCTGCTCAAATCAGTGCGACGAATCTCTGTTCCAGCCCCGCCCCTGAAAACAACTCTTTCATTTCCTATGCTATTGCTGACCCCGCCAAACAATATCAGTCTTGCGTTAATTTTTGCTTTGTATTCGAACGACTGAACTGTTTCATTTTTTTGTCCATTGTACCGCATCACAATCTCTTTTAAATCTTTCACGCTGAGACGGCTATTGTCAATCAATTTGTAGAGTGAGGGAGCATCGATCAGGATGTTTTTTAAGGCAATGCGAAACTCATTGTTGCTTAGCTTTCTTCCATTTTCCGTACGAAATGTTTCAATCATTTCGGCTATTTCGCCAGTAGGCGATTGAATAAATTTTCTGATTCGGTCGGGTTCTGCTACCTGCAAAAGGCTCACGCGGCCGCTTACAATCACCTGAAAAAATACCTTATCAAAGGGCGTCAAATCAGGTTCATCGGCTAATGCAAGAAAAAGCTTGTTTTCAAAGCCAAAAGCTTCAATTGAATCGGGCCTTAATGTAATTCGCCGATTGGCTATCAGCGCAGTCACTTGCAGGGTTAAACCGTCATAATTTCCAATGATTAGATTCGACCTGGTGGTGTCGCCATTTACAACAAAGTATCCAGGGACGGATTTGGGTTGGCTTATCACAAAATCGAAAGACAGCAGTAAACAGCCCAGCAGGAGGATTTTTTTCATAACTGATTAAGGGCCGCAAAGATAAACTTCACTCCTAACTATTTTGCTCCAATTGCCTGATCAAAGCCTGAAAATCTTTTGGATACGGAGCGGTGATCACGTGTCGTTTGCCGGAAACATCATTGAACTCCAGAGAAAAGGCGTGTAAAGCCATTCTCTTCATGAATGTTTCCTCGTCGGTTCCTTTTTTCAGATTAAAGCCCCGTTTTATTTCGGAAAGAAGAAACGGCTTTCCGCCGTAAGTATCGTCACCGGTAATCGAGGCATTTTGAGAAGCTAAATGGATACGGATCTGGTGCATTCGACCTGTAACCGGCCGGCATTCGACCAGCGTGTGCATTCTGTAGGATTTTAAGGACGAGAAATAAGTTTGCGCGGACTTTCCATCACGGCGGCTCAGTTTCACAACGCCGTCGTCAAGTTTCAAAATCGGTTCATCAACCAGCACCTCCTGAAAATTATGAATTCCGTCGACCACGGCATGATATACCTTCACTACCTGCCGCTTCTCGAACTGTATGCTCATATGGCGATACGCTTCCGGATTCTTGGCTACGGCCAGTACGCCGGACGTATCTTTATCAAGCCGGTGACAAACTTGCGCAGTTTCTATATATTGCTTTGCCACTTTCAGCACATTCATTCGCTCGTGACGATCTTCAAGCGTTGAAATGAGCGGAGGCTTATTGATGAGGACATAGTCGTCATCCTCGAACAAAATGCTTTCGCGAAAATTGAATTTCGGCGCCTTCGTCGGCTTCTGCCCACGGCGCGATGATTCTTCATCCTCAAAAAAGCTACTCAGGTCCATCTCCTTTCTCATGTTTTCCGCGTGGTAATTTAAAAGTGAACACCGACCCTTTGCCAAAAGTACTTTCCACCTCCGCCTTCGTGTTGTGTCCGTCAAGAATGTGCTTTACAATGGCCAGGCCCAATCCCGTACCACCTTTCTCGCGACTCCGGCTTTTATCAACCCTGTAAAAACGCTCGAAGATACGATGAATATGTTCAGGTGGTATGCCCTCACCAAAGTCGCGCACGCGGGCGATCACATTCTTTTTGGTGATCTCGAAGGAAACAAGCACCTCGCCGCCCGGGTGAGAATGTTTCACTGCATTGGAGATAAGATTCGTCATGACCTGGCTGATCCGTTGCCAATCCGCATATACATTAACCTTGCGTTGAGGACTCTCGATTCGAAGGTTTACTTCCTTGCGGTCGCTTCGATTTTCAAACTGCTCAAATACTTCCTCTGTAAGTGCATACAAGTTAATCTTTTCAAAATGCATTTTGATCTGACCAGTTTCTATATGCGATAACGTGAGCAGATCCTGAACAAGAACATCCAGCCCATCAAGACTCTTCGCTGCCTTCTTCAGAAATTTGTTTCGAACCGTCTTATCGTTAACGGCGCCGTCCAGCAGCGTGTGAACAAACCCTTGTGCAGCGAATATCGGTGTCTTTAACTCGTGTGAAACATCTGCGATAAATTCCTTGCGGAATGCCTCAAGTTTCTTAAGCTCATCAATCTCCTTCTGTTTCAAATCAGCGAATGAAAATATTTCCTCGTTAATAGCTTTCAGCGGGTTGAGTGCTCCGGATTTTTGTTTGTTGATATTGGAGAACTCCTTCTTTTTAAGCTTCGACATTAACTTATAGATCTTGTTGATCTCGCGGAAGATGAGAAACTCCAGTACAAGAAACGTTAACAAATAACCCACTGCGAAAGAAATTCCAAAACCGACAACGAGCTCAACGAACTCGACACTATCAAGCAGCGAAAGGAAAAGCGTTGTAATTACCGAGATACAAAGGGCCAGCAGCAGCGCGAGCACCCTCGAGGAATAAACCATATGCGAAGATAAACAAATTGGATTTCAGAAGGCTCGGTCAAACCTGGGAGAACTTGTAGCCTACACCCTTGACAGTCGTAATGTAGTCTTCACCAATTTTCTCCCGGACCTTTCGTACGTGTACATCGACCGTTCTGGCAAGCACATAAACATCTGTTCCCCAAATATGTTGAAGCAGGTCTTCGCGACTGAATACCTGGTTTGGATTATTGGCAAGAAAATACAGCAGCTCAAATTCTTTTTTCGGAAGATTGATTTCCCGGTCATTCACTCTAATTGTATAGCTGGTACGGTCAATTACCAGGTCACCCATCGTAATCGTATTCGATGCCGGTGATTTTTTTGACTCTCTACGGAACAATGCACTGATCCTGCTCATGAGCGCGCGCGGTTTGATAGGCTTTGTGATGTAATCATCAGCACCAACATCAAAAGCAGCCACTTCCGAATATTCCTCTGCACGTGCGGTGAGAAAAACAACAAATGCTTTTTGCATCTCTGGTATCTCACGGATCAGGCGACAGGTTTCAATGCCATCCATCTTTGGCATCATGATATCAAGCAGTACGAGATCCGGTAAAAACTTCTTCGCCACTTCGACAGCCTTTGCTCCGTCCGACGCAGTCTTCACATCATAGCCACCTTTCTCAAGATTGTATTTCAGCAATTCAAGGATCGGTTCTTCATCATCAACTACAAGCACCTTCTGCATTGGCTTGTTCACCATCATACATTTCTATTTTATCAAAAGTAGCGATTAAAGAGGGCATGCAAAACCGCATTTCAATTCTTAACATTGCGGCATTGCTGGCTTAACATTGGCTTAATCGACGAAAAGGATTTGCCGTTCAGAGGAAGGGGTAAGTTTCACTCAAATGTTGAATATAAGCGGGGAGATTTTCGTTGAAATCGCGACGGTATGTTGCCCAGAATTCATCCTGTTGCGATTGATATCTGCGGAAGTTCATGAAGTACGCATTGTTTGGCAGGTAGTCACGAAATCTCGCCGAGGGCTTCTTGCTTACATTTACTAATGTCAACGTATCTAGGGAAGAGACAATCTCTTTAATCAGCTTTTTCTTCTGTTGCTTTTTCTCGGGTAACGCATCGGACTCTTTCATTGTTTGATAGAGGCTATCGAGTTTTTCAGTTCCGCGAAGCATGTGTTCTGCAAACCGGAGATAATCCTCGTCGTCGCCGATGTATGTTTTGTATTCTTTCGAGTCAACACCGTATTTGTGGATAAGAAACTGTTCGGCGCCGCGATCGCCGATAAAAGTCGCGAGGTTTTCATTGAAGTCAATACTGTCCTTTACAAAGATCGTGGCGTGCGACATCTCGTGAATGATGAGGTTGGCGAGATCTCCTTCACTTCGCTCAAGCATCTTGCTAAGAATTGGGTCTGTGAACCATCCAAGCGTTGACCATCCGCCGGGATTTCGAATGCTTACATCCCAACCATCGTCCATAAGTTGTTCCCGAAGCTCGAATGCAAGTTGCTTATTGAAGAATCCTTTATAGGGCACAGAGCCTAACACAGGAAAGTCCCACTCCTTTGCTTGCAGTTTGAACGGTTCCGACGCAGTTACCACCCACATGATCTCCTCTCCTTTCTGATCATAAAGCGTTTTGTAATTCTTTGTATCCTTCAGGCCAAGCGAGTCGATCGCAAATCGTCTGACCTCATTGATCAGCATTAATTTTTGTTTTAAGGAGTCCGGAAACGTGGGATCCGCCAGGTATTCCTCCACCGGCTTGGCGTTCCACACCACGTTGAGTTGCCCGGCTCCCTGACGAACACCGTAGATAAACAGGTCATGATAGATAATCATGAGGACGACAAGAATTGCAAGCAATCCCACTAAAACCCGCTTGATCATGACACTAGTGGAAATTTCATATCAGATTATTTTCGTAGGTAGAAAGCTTTGCAAGATAAAAACGTTCAGCGCATCAGCAACAGCACGGTTTAAAGCAGCCGTTGGTGTGTAATAAATAGAATGTGACATTAATTGTCATAGTAACATTTGAATATTTACATGTTTAAAATCATTAACATGTATTATTTTGGCATTCAGAATTACACTAAGGCCCCGGAATCTTCCCGATTCTCATCTAATTTAATTAGCCTAAGTATTGTTAATTAACTAATTATATTAGATTTGCATTACGTAATTGATTACGGATCTTATTTTCCATCGTAAAAAAAGTAAATAACCATAATAACGGAACCCATGAGTGACGCAAAAGAAAAACTCAAAGCCCTTCAGCTGACGATCGATAAGCTGGAAAAAACCTATGGCAAAGGAACGGTCATGAAACTTAGTGACGAGAAGGTCACAGATGTAGCGGCCATCCCGACCGGCTCACTCGGTCTTGATCTTGCATTAGGCGTTGGCGGAATTCCTCGTGGAAGGGTCATTGAAATTTATGGCCCTGAATCGTCCGGTAAAACCACATTGAGTATGCATTGCATCGCGGAAGCACAACGCAGAGGCGGACTTGCAGCATTTATTGACGCAGAACACGCTTTTGATAAATCATACGCAGAAAGATTGGGCATCGACACTGAAAACCTGCTGATCTCGCAGCCGGATAATGGTGAGCAGGCACTCGAGATCGCAGATCACCTGATCCGCTCGGGAGCGATTGATATCATTGTTATTGACTCGGTAGCTGCGCTCGTACCAAAAGGTGAACTCGAAGGTGAAATGGGTGACAGCAAAATGGGATTGCAGGCACGTTTGATGTCACAGGCATTGAGAAAGCTCACCGGTACCATCAGCAAAACAGGATGTTGCTGTATCTTCATTAACCAGCTTCGCGAAAAAATCGGCGTAATGTTTGGCAACCCGGAAACGACAACGGGCGGTAACGCCTTGAAGTTTTATGCGTCTGTGCGATTAGACATACGCCGGATTGGGCAAATCAAGGAAGCAGCGGATGATATCACCGGTAACCGTGTAAAGGTGAAAGTTGTGAAAAACAAAGTAGCACCGCCATTCAAAGTTGTAGAATTCGACATCATGTATGGTAAAGGAATATCAAAATCTGGCGAGATCGTTGACATTGGTGTGGAACTTGACGTGATCCAGAAAGCGGGCTCATGGTTTTCATACAGTGGGAACAAACTTGGGCAGGGACGTGATGCCGTCAAACAACTTATCGAAGACAATCCGGAACTAATGGAAGAACTGGAGAACAGGATCAAAGAAAAAATTATAGGCGCGACGGCACCGGCGGACGTAAAGGTACTCGAGGCGAAAGAATAGATTCGTTGTTCTTAAAACCCTTATAATGATCCTCGGCTTGCAGTAATGCAAGCCGACTTTTTTGTGCCAGCTATCCTTTCACGAAGAATATGTTATGTGATGTTACTCAATTCCTCCACAGCTCAGGCGAATGTTTTCCTTTGTAAGAATCAACTGTCAATTCATCCAATTCATTAAACAACAAAGCCATCTTATTTCCGCTGTCATCCGCGAAAGCCTTGTTTATTATCTCATACTCAGGTCGGCAGAGCTGAATAATTCTCCATCTTTTCTTATCACCACCATGCTCATCAATGCGCCAATGAGCGCGAGCACTGTTGTTACAATACCATTCTGCAGTGCGAATGGCATGTTCTTAAAATCTTCCATTCCCGGTAATTGCTTCTGCTGTTGCGCTGACAAGTCAGCCAGCGCTTGCCCATAATCTGCAGACACCGAGTTATCTACCAAAAAGAAAAACAATGAATCCAGGATAATAAACATAACTACAGACATAGCTGCGAGTATAAGAGCCTGAATGCCCCTGTGCCACGGCTTCACTTCTTCCCGGATAGTTGCGCGAATCGACCAATTAATTCCAACAGCAGCCGTGATCAAAAGTATAATAACTAAATAACCGCCGCTGAGTATTGACAATAAAGACGCTTCGATGAGATCGAATCCATCCGATTGCCATTGGTAGACCGTAATGTAAGTCACCGTGAAAAGTATAATTGCACTTAAAAAAGATAATTCGATGAGTCGTATGACGTGTGGTTTCATGATGCTCGACGCGGTTGGGAATTTGTTTTTAAGAAAGCTGGCACAAGGAAGATGATCACGCCAAAAATAAGTATTGGATTAAATAACGGTTGATTATCAACGCGTGCGTAAGCAGTTACACCGTACAATAAGCTATATGGAATAACAAGCACAAAAAACATTGCGCCGAAAATACTGACAAATAGATTTTTCCGGTTGAGACGTTCCGCCTGTCGCGTGCCGAACTTCCATATAAGGAAGTTGAGGACAAAGAGTGAGAGATAGAGGAGGTTCATAGTTATTTATCAATTTTGTCTGAACATGACTCTGAGCAGTGTATCGGAATAATCTGTCGCTTAATTGCGAGTTCGCCATATACTGCATCACCAACCCTGACAGCTTTCAAGATATACATAATCGGCAAAAGAAGCCACAACAAGGGCAGGCGTTTTACGATCTCCATGATGCTGCTGAAGCCATACACGACCTTATCGCCAGCCACCGTCGCCATACGCATCGTCGCCATGGTATAGTCAACCCCCTTTAATTCCTCTTCGCTTCCATTTAGTGAACGGATATCGCGGACGTGGACCAGATTGATCACATTTAATTTATTGACAAATGCGGCAAACCGACGGCAATTGGCACACCACCCATCAATGTAAACGATTGCCGATCTCTTCATTGTGAACTGATAAAAGCTGCGGTATTCTTCATCTGTAACAAAGATGAAATAGGAGCTCATCATTACCCATGAAAAATTGTCAATTCTCATGAATACCCAGATCCCAAGATGGAGCAAAACGCCAAAAAATAGGATATAAAATTTTGTCTGCCGAAACCAGACAAGGAAGGGGAAAGACATTTCCCATAGCAAAGTAAAATACGTAGACAATACAACGAAGTAATGGCTTTCTGTCAGTGTGATGTTGAATGGCGTAGCCATAAAATCTCTGACGCGCATGGTGTAATAGACGGCAGTGCCATTCAACCACAAATCTCCCTGAAGTTTTGCGAGTGAAGTGAAGAAATAAACAAAAGCGATTTGGATCATCAATGCCACGCCGGCAACGCTTGCGATGACTGTCATTAGATTTGGTTTGTCTGGACGATCAATCTCAAAAAAACGAAAATGTCGAAGGTTATCGGCCAGAATAAGCAAAGGCAGGCTGACCTGGATTACGTTATCGGACCCGTCAAGGACAAATCCATTTCGAATTTTAAGAAGCATAATAAGCGCGAACACTGCCAGCCCCATCCATCTTCCGCCAATCGCAAGCATATAACACGTGGCCGCAACCAGCGTTAGCATTACGCATAGTTGTGGCGCGTACGGGAGATGAAAAGGATAAATGAATGCGCCCAGTCCGTAACCATGCATGAGCTGCATGTAGGATTGCATGGGAAAGATCGCATGTGATCCAAACAGCATATCTGCCATCGGCAGATAGAAGCACATGTTCTTAATTATTATAAAACAAATGAAGACCCTGAAAAACGTAAGGCCAATTCCGTATGATGTTTTATCCATTTGCTCGTTTTTTATTGATCACCTCAACAAACTCGCTTCCAAGTTCACTGAACTGATAATTTTTCAAATCGTAGTAGTCAAGATGGCGCTTTGAAAAGCGTGGGAACTTTGCGGTTAATATTTTGTACTGTGTCTTGACTAGCTGCGGCGAAATCTGTTGCGAATTGAAATAGTTGTTAGCAACATAGACAGAATATTGCAGCGTTGATTGAAACCCGTATCCGTTCATCATAGCTTTTAGATAAAATTCCTTCGCCTTAACCGAATCTGCCTTCAGGCTGTCTGTCGATTCTATGTGTCCTGCAATCATTTTATGGTTTTCGCTAATGTTGGTCATGCACGATTGCATGAACTTACTGATGCGTTGCGCCGGCGACCAGAATTGATCCTGCCGTGTTTGAATCAAAGGCTCGGTAATATCAATCCATGCGGTGGTATCTACGGAACCATTAATTTCATATTCAAACCGCATGAGCATCGACATGTTTGCGTTTATCGGATTAGGAGAAAATAGTGTCCATGCCTGGCTGAAAAAGGGCTCAACATAACTTTGCAGCTCCTTCTTAAACTGGTGTTGTAATGGATTATCAGGTAACTGATTCCACGCAACCAGTGTAAAATGGACACAAAAAGCTGCAATTGTTACGCCTCGGATAATTTTTAAAACCGTAGGTTGCGATAACCTACGGTTTAAACCTGCTACGACTTTAGTTATCGTATTTGGAAAAGTCATTTGAATCGTATTTAGATTCCAGAACAGTTGCCAATGCGACACTCTCGGCGTGGATTGAATTCCATCCATCGACAACTCCGACCGCAAAGACGACAGCGAGCCCAACACCAGCAGCTACTGCGAGTACAGCAGGCCAGAATGCATCTCCCTCTGCGACCGCCATCGTTTGATTTGCATTCGCTTCAAGTGCTGCAGACTTTTGCTGATACTGGCCATAAGCATAAAGCTTAAGGTTTGGTACAGTCAATACCATTGCAAGCACAACCATCAAAATTCCTTTTTGGAAAAACTTCTTCATAATCTTATAGGTTTCGGTTAGTTATCAAATTTTGAAAAATCAGTTGGGTCATATGCGACCTCGATGACGGCAATTGCCTCTTCATGTCCGCCCAGCAAATCATACGCATGATGTGCGACGGTACCAACAACATAACCGACAGACCATGCAGCAACAATTGCAGCGGCTGCGGCAGCCCACCATGTAGCTTGTTGATCAGTTGATGTGCTGAAGTTGCCAGCTGTACTTGCCGTCAATGCCTGCGATTGTACATGATACTTTCCGAAGGAACAAAGTCCCATAGACGGAATGATAGTGATCATCAGCGCGATCACCAGCACCAGAAACTTCTGTGATGCTCTTTTAGCTTTCATGAAAATTTGGTTTAGGTTGAACAATATTGATAAATCACATAGATCCATGTTGCAACTTGTTTTACAACTGAGTGGCTATTGTTTATCTTGAGTGAAATAATACAAAGCAATCCGTTCGGTAAAGACTTTTTTTGCCGACCACCATATTTGGAGTATTGGCAAATACTCCGTGATCGTTCTATATTGCACTGTAGTTGGCTAGCAGTAAGTAACCTTAACCGAACTAAGCTCTCTATGAGTATTACTCCTGGGATAATTCTCGCCGATCATCATGACTTGTTCCGGCAGTCTTTAAAAAGCCTGATGGAACAATCAGAAAAAAAATTCCGACTCTTTGAAGCCGTCAATGGCAGCGAAGTGCTAGATATCATTAGCAGACAGTCGATTCAGTTATTAATTATGGAGACGAGGATGCCCGTCCTTGATGGATTTGAAGTAATCAGACTGATCAGGAAAAATTATCCTTCAGTAAAAATCATGATCATGTGTACCTACGAAGAGAAGGCATTTGTTGTGACTGTTCTGAAACATGGTATTGACGGCATCATTTTCAAAAGAAGCTCCTCCAGCCGCGAGTTCATTGAGGCGGTTGAAAAAATTCTTGCCGGTGAAAAGTATTTCAATGACGCAACTATTCAGCTAATGCGCGAGACTGACTGGATGAATTTACCACAGGTAGAATTTTCAAACAGAGACGTACAGATCTTGAAACTTCTCGACGAGGGACTGATCAGTAAACAAATTGCTGGCATGTTAAACCTCACGACAAACACAGTAGAATTTTACAGGAAAAGATTGCTGCGCAAAACGCAAACAAGAAATTCCAATGACCTGATCCGATACATCAAGAACATTGGTGTGCTGCCATGATGCAATCAGAATATTATGAGCAACTATTTACATTGACGCCTACGTCGCCCTGATTGCAATCACCGGATCCAGGCGTGCAGCCACGGCCGCAGGCACAATACCTGAGACGAGGCCGATCACAGAAGATACGCCGAGACCGAGCACGATATTCTTGACTGTCAATGTAACAACCAATGAACCGAAAGGAATCAATGTAAATAAATAAACGAGGAGTAATCCGCTCAACCCGCCGATCAAACTCAGGAAGATTGCTTCGAAGAGGAACTGGAACAGGATGAAGTAATTCTTCGCGCCAAGCGATTTTTGCAAACCGATAATGCTCGTTCGTTCCTTTACCGAAACAAACATGATGTTGGCAATACCAAAACCCCCGACCAAAATCGAAAATCCTCCAATGATCCAGCCAGCAATACCCACAACATCAAATGCCTCACCGATCACTTTCATGATCGCTTCGGGGCGATTTAACGCGAAATTATCCTTTTCCATCGGACGCAATCCTCGCCTTACCCGAAGCATGCCGCGTAATTCGTTTTCCAGCTCCACCAATCCAAAATCACTTTCCCGTCCCTTGATTCCTATGCGCGACGTACCCTCATTCCATGCACCGGTTCCAGTCTGATAAAGTTTTCTAAACGCCTGGTAAGGAACGATGACCGCATAATCGTTGCTGGGTGTTCCCATAAAACTTTGCCCTTCTTTTTTTATAGTTCCGATGACAGTGTATTTCAGGTTCTTCACTTTGATGGTTTCGCCGATCGGAATCTGTCCATGTGGAAATAACGCTTCTGCAACTTCATATCCGATGATAGCCACATTGCGTCCTGCTTCAATTTCCTCAGGTGTGAAGTATCTTCCCTGCTCTACGTTTACTTCAAAAATATCGTTGTAACCTTGCGCTCCACCTATTAACCGTACCTGGCCAATACTATTATTATCTCTTTTGATGGTCTGGTTTCCGCGGCCGGAGAAAATCGAAATGCCACCCTGATGTTTCAGATTTGTCTGGAGAAACTTGAACTCATTATAAGACACATTCGGTCTGCGCCAGAATTCCCACCACTTGTATTCGCCGCTATTATCCGCTACAAAGGGCCATTTCTCGACGTAGATCACCCCAGTGCCTAAAAAGTTCAAGCTGTCTTTGATGTTCTTCTCTAGCGAATCGACAAGGGTAAGAACAGTAATGATGGCAAAGATACCTACAGTAACGCCAAGCAGTGAAAGGATTGTCCGGAGGAGGTTGGATTTAAGTGCCCGCGCTGCAAAACGGAAGCTTTCATATATCTGCTGCAAGGTTTTCATCAATGGGAATAAACGCTTTTGTCTTATGAAGGTTAGTAGAAAAAGTTGCTATTCAATTACGACGAAGACTAAAAAATAGGCGATTTGTTACAGTAGATCAAAAGGCCTGGAGGCGCTGATTTGGGCCAGACCTTGCCAGGTGTCTTCTGACTGTATGTTCGGTCAATCGGCTGTATCGGTTTGAAAACGAGCCTTTTAACATTCCAACAAAATAAGAGGCTGCTTTGTCGAAACTGGCAATTCTTGACTTATTTTTGCAACCTTATTTAAAAATACCCTTGATTGGGAAAACTTTGTGAATACCTATGAAGCTATCAGAATTTAAGTTTGAACTGCCATTAAACCTTATCGCCAACCGACCTGCGGAGAACCGGGATGAGTCCCGCCTGATGGTTGTTCATAAGGATTCGGGGAAGATCGAACACAAAACATTTAAGGAGATCACAGAGTATTTCGGCGAAGGAGATGTGCTGGTTGGTAACGACACAATGGTGTTCCCGGCAAGATTATATGGACGTAAAGAGAAGACTGGCGCTAAAATAGAAGTCTTTCTTTTGCGCGAGCTTAATGCAGATATGCATCTGTGGGATGTACTGGTAGATCCTGCCAGGAAGATCCGCGTTGGTAACAAATTGTATTTTGGCAACGGCGACCTGGTCGCTGAAGTAATCGACAATACAACATCACGCGGCCGTACCATCCGTTTTCTGTTCGACGGTGATTCAGCAGCCTTTGACAAAGTGATCGAAACACTAGGCGAAACTCCCCTTCCAAAATATATCAAGCGCAAGGTCGAGGCTGAAGACAAAGAACGTTTCCAGACGATCTATGCAAAGCACAAGGGCGCTGTTTCTGCTCCTACTGCGGGACTACACTTCACGCGCCAGCTGCTGAAGCGCTTACAGATCAAGGGCGTCGACATGACATACGTCACTCTTCATATTGGTCTCGGAACATTCAGACCGGTTGACGTTGAAGATTTGACGAAACATAAAATGGATTCAGAAAACTTCATCGTTGGCCAGGAGGCTGTCGACAAAGTGAATAAAGCACTTGATAATAAAAATCGCGTTTGTGCTGTGGGTACAACGTCGATGCGCGCGCTTGAATCAGCCGTTTCGGCAACGAACAGGCTAAAGGCGCGCGAAGGCTGGACAGATAAATTCATTTTCCCTCCTTATGACTTTAAAATCTGCAATGCGATGATCACGAACTTCCACATGCCTGAATCAACATTGTTGATGATGGCAGCAGCGTTCGGTGGCTTCGACATCGTAATGGAAGCATACAAGGTTGCCAAGAAAGAAAAATACAAGTTCCTGACTTACGGTGATGCAATGTTGATCATCTAAATCGTGTTGGAATGTCATTATCGAAAGCCGGCTGATAAGTCGGCTTTTTGTTTTACGCGATTTCCCTGATCATATAAATGTACAAACCTATCGCGACTGGGTAGATCAGAAAATACTGGAAGGTAGGTCTGAAGAAGCCGAAAAAAATTCCAAATGGTGCGAGCAGTAAAATCACAGCGCCCGCAATGATGACCGTCTTTTTTCTTGCACTCACAGGCTGTTTGAGAACCTGTAATATTCTGACGATCAAAAACGTTACGACGGCAACGTTGAAGGCAATGACAAGAAATCGTATGATGATCATTTTCTAAATTACAAAAAACGATTCAATCAGGTCATGCGATTAAAGCTGGACGTTTTTGGTTCCTGAAAAAAATATTACATTGAACACATCAATTCCCATTACAAAAAACGCAGCACCATGAAAGCATTTTCCTCCGGATTAATCGTGTCATTTTTGATAACACTGGCATTTACTTCCTGTAAAGAGCAAACTGACACGAAGGCAGAGGCAGAGAAACTAATGCAGATAAGCCGCGAATGGTCTAAGGCAGCTGCATCTGGCGATCGTGAGAAAACATTGGCGTATTGGTCGGATGAAGCCGTTATTATTTCTGCGAATGAATCCACACGCAAGGGAAAAGCCTCGATAAGGGAAATGGTAGAGGAAAGTTTCAGCATGCCTGGGTTTAAGATTAGCTGGGAACCTAAGTTTGCCGAAGTCGCGGCGAGTGGCGACATGGGTTACCTGCTCGAAGAAACTTCTATCATGATGAACGATTCGACAGGCCAGCCGACGACTATGAAATTTAATGCGGTCACGATCTGGAAAAAGGATGGATCGGGCCAATGGAAGTCCGTTGTCGATGTCATGAGTCCGGCGCCAGCTCAGTAACATGCTCTATTTTTCATTGTGACTGAATACGCCATCATTGTTGCCGGAGGAAAAGGCACACGCATAAAGAGCGCGATTGCGAAACAGTTTCTGGTGCTTGCAGGAAAACCAATCCTGTTTCATACCATTGAAGCATTTGTCCGTTACTCGCAAGCACTTCAAATAATCATAGTACTACCGAAAGATGATTTTCCCCTCTGGCATCAACTAGTTGCCGAATACCAGTTCAACATCCCGGTGACGTTGCAGGAAGGCGGCGCTACACGATTTCAATCAGTGAGAAAAGGGCTTGAAAAAATCAAAGGGGTCGGTCTTGTTGCGATCCACGATGGCGTTCGTCCTCTTGTGAACTCCGACATCATCGGTGCGTCATTCAGGCTCGCCTCGGTTCATGGCTCCGCAGTTGCCTCTGTGCGCTTGAAAGAGTCGATCCGAGTGACAGACCAGGATACAACAAAAGCACTTGATCGCTCCAAATACAGGTTGGTACAAACACCTCAGACATTTAACATACGCCTTATAAAAGGCGCCTACCAGGTTGCCGAAGATGAATCCCTCACCGATGACGCAAGCGTGGTTGAAAGAACCGGTCATCGCATATCCTTATTTGAAGGCAGCTATGAAAATATCAAGATCACGACGCCGGAAGACCTGGTGATTGCGGAAGCATTGCTTAAATCGTTAACCTCTTTGTAGAAGTATTTCCCCCGCTTGTCTGACTCCACCGGCAAAAGTCGGTATCTTTGCACGCAATCGTTTGAAATATGTCAAAAGGCATGATTTTTTGACTACAGTTGGTCTCATTAAGCATTAACCTATATGAAAACCAGATTTACACTAGCATTACGTGAAGTTGGAATGGAGCACCTGAACCAGGTTGGCGGTAAGAACGCCTCACTCGGTGAAATGATCCAAAACCTGAGCAGCCTTGGCATCAGCATCCCGCAGGGGTTCGCCATTACAGTTGATGCGTATTGGGAATTCCTGAAACACAATAATCTTGAGTCTAATATCCGCGAGGCCATTGGGAAAGTCGATGTAAATAACCTGGTTTCCCTTCGAAAGGGTGGTTCCACAGTTCGGCAAATGATCCGCAATGGAAAATTTCCAAAACCACTGGAAGAACAAATTATCATCAGCTACCGCGAGCTTTCACAGAAATACGGACAGGATTCCACAGACGTCGCCGTGCGTTCAAGCGCAACGGCAGAAGATCTTCCTGACACCTCCTTTGCAGGTCAGCAGGAAACCTATCTGAATGTACGCGGGAACGAAGGCATTCTCGAAGCAGTAAGAAATTGCTTTGCCTCCCTATTTACCGATCGCGCGATTTCTTATCGCGAACATTTTAAGTTCGATCACTTCGATGTTGCATTGTCCGTCTGTATCCAGAAAATGGTTCGCTCGGATCTTGCTTCTTCGGGCGTGGCATTTTCACTTGACACCGAATCCGGTTTCCGTGATGCTGTGATCATCAATGGATCGTACGGCCTGGGTGAAATGGTCGTGCAGGGTTCGGTTTCTCCTGATGAATTCATTGTATTCAAACCAACGCTTGAAAAAGGATTTGCGTCAATCATCGAAAAGAATCTCGGCAAAAAAGATCGCAAAATGATTTATGGCGACGACCCGGGTCAACTCACGCGCATCATCAACGTTCAGAAAGATCAGCAGAAAAAATTCTGTCTGTCGGATGCACAGGTTTTACAACTCGCAGAATGGGTGTGTACAATCGAAAAGTACTATTCCGAAAAGAAACAGCATTGGTGCCCGATGGATGTTGAGTGGGCAGTGGATGGACTCACTGGGCAGCTATTCATTGTACAGGCACGTCCGGAAACAATTCATTCGCAGAAAGACAATACGAAGCTGGTCGAATACAAGATCACCGATCCGGCTACCGAAAAAAGGATTATGACGGGCATCGCTGTCGGCGGAAAGATCGGCACTGGTAAAGTTGTGATCATGTATGCCATGGATGGTCGCGACGGTTCTCACGATGGCAGTGACTTCAAAGAAGGCGACGTGCTTGTTACAGACATGACCGATCCTGATTGGGAACCGATCATGAAGAAAGCATCAGCCATTGTTACTAATAAAGGGGGGCGAACATGTCACGCCGCCATCGTTGCGCGCGAGCTTGGCGTTCCTGCGATCGTCGGCACCAATAACGCAACCGATATCTTAAAAGAAGATCAGGTGATCACCGTGTCGTGCTGCGAAGGCGAAGTTGGATACATCTACGAAGGTGAAGTTGCTTTCAAAAAGATTGAAACAGATCTAAAAGATCTTCCTGAAATTCAGACACCGATCATGCTGAATGTTGCATCACCGGAGCTTGCATTTAAATATTCACATATACCGAATGCAGGGGTGGGTCTCGCTAGAGAAGAATTTATTATTAACAATTATATCCAGGCGCATCCACTTGCACTGTTGCATCACAAGGAGCTTAATGACAAAGCGCTTACTGAGAAGATCGAAACACTCATCACTGGTTACGAATCGGAGGAATCGTTCTTTGTACAAAAGCTTTCCTTTGGTATCGGCAAGATTGCGTCGGCATTTTATCCCAACAAGGTGATCGTTCGTTTCTCGGATTTCAAAACCAATGAATACGAAAACCTGCTCGGTGGTTCATACTTCGAGCCAAAAGAAGAAAATCCGATGATCGGCTGGCGTGGCGCTTCACGTTACTATTCAGAAAAATATCGACATGCGTTCGGATTGGAATGCAAGGCGATAAAGCTCGTTCGTGAAAAAATGGGATTGTCGAACGTGGTGGTGATGGTTCCTTTTTGCCGGACCGTCAAAGAACTACTACAAGTATATGAAGTGATGAAAGAGTATGGACTTGAACGCGGAAAAGCAGGACTCGAAGTTTACCTGATGGCCGAAGTGCCTTCAAACATCCTGCTTGCTGATGAGTTCAGTGATCACATTGATGGATTCTCGATCGGCTCGAACGACTTAACGCAATTAACGCTCGGTCTTGACCGTGATTCATCCCTTGTCGCTTCATTATATGACGAAAGAAACCTTGCCGTAAAACGCTTCATCTCGATGTTGATCAAGACGGCGAAGAGTAAAGGCGTGAAAGTAGGTATCTGTGGTCAGGGGCCTTCTGACTTTCCGGATTTCGCGGAATTTCTTGTGGAAGAAGGGATCGATAGCATCTCGGTAACACCGGATTCAGTGCTGAAAACAATCAGAACGCTGTCGATCATGAAACAAATCGTATTGAACTAAATCTCTAAATAACCCAAAAGTGAAAAGCCTGGCGGAAACGTCAGGTTTTTCCGTTTTTAGAAATCTTCAATCGGCACTTTCAAATCTTACTCGGTGAAGTGCAATCAACCGACCTTCGTAAACCTCGGAAGCACAGCAGCTAAGGGAGATAACGGTTTTAAAAGCATGGAATTGGAGCTGAGTTCGTCAACAACTAGAAGCTCAATGGCACAAAGCAGCAGAAGCCGGTACAGGCTCGTCTCATCAACTTCAAATTTTTGTCCGAATGAACGCTGTGAGTTGATCGGGGTTGGTGGTGCCTATGCGAACCCGCCGCCCAGTGTCTTTAAAACATAGCTCAATTGCAGCTGTGCCATCAACATTGTACAGCGTGATACCGGGAAGATATCTGATGCCATAACCATACCATCGCGAATTGACGACCTTATCCACCGAAGCTATCCGCTTCAATGAAAAGGTCCTTCTTATTATACCGATACCAAACTCAATAGAAAGCCTCTGATCATCAACAGAAATTTTGAGTTGATAAAACAATGCATATGTCACGAGCAAAACACTCTCTGGAAACAATATCGATTTCATTGAAGCGCCCTCCGGGCCAGCAAAAAAACATACAACTGCTATCAAAACAGCAGTTGTTACGAAAAGCACTAACAGAAGTATGCTAAATTGCCTTGTGACCATTCACTTTTCCGGTTAAAAAGAACATGCCTTAAAGACAAAAGTAATAATATTCTCATTTTCTAAAAAGCGAAGGCCCCATTCTTTGGTCACGATTGAAATCCCGAACTAAGGAACATGACGAACCAAGGGCGCTTTTTTCCAAGACATTTTTTTGGGTACCTTAGCGGCCTAATGCCGTAAACATTGGCTGTTTAATGAGTTCCCAACTAAGACCTATGCAGACTACAAAACTATTGCTCATTGAGCCAGACGAGGAAATTAAAACTAAAATCGAGAATTTTCTTTCAGTCGATCACATCGTCACCACAGTTTGCAAGGCAAGCGATATTAAATCGTCTGCCGATACGACAATGGTAGTGATCGGGAACATCCACTGCCTCGGTTCCTCTATCGCCAGTTGTAGTGATAATAAGCCAATCCGGTTTATCATCTATGGAAATGAGTTGGAACATCTTTTTAACTTTGCTTTAAGGCACCATGTAGTGAAAAGTTTCTTCACGATCCCAAGTTTAGATAAAGAGGTGAGGGCCGCTGTTACATGCGTATGCAATGGTGGATACTACTTTCCGGAAGAGAGTGTAAAGTTCGTCCAGCACTCTCTTTATCCATGGGGCCGGCGATTTGACAGTTTACCTTTTGATCTGACAGCTCGCGAGGTGATTATCATTAACAAAATAATTGAGGGTTACACCAGTCGCGAAATCGGCGAAGTGATTAGCAGAAGTTACCGGACTGTTGAAGACATCAGGGAAAAACTCTATAGAAAGTTCAGCGTGACGAAAAAAGAGCAGTTCATTGCTAAGGCAATTGAATACCTCATCGCAAATAACCGTATTGCTACGGTTGATCAGAGAATACTACACTCATAATTTTGCAATTGGCGATGGTTGAAAATCATCACCAAGCGGAAGCCGAAAAGCTAAAGAGTAGGCAATTTTAACATAACAGATCAATGATTAAATTTGTAAGAAATCTGGCAGCCAAATGGTATGTCGGCGGAACCTTAGCCGCATCAATCCTGATGTACAGCTGCCAGGCCCCTTCCGATGTACGGAAGGCTGGTTTTACTGGTGAGGAGTTATTCAACGGAATATTTTTTGGCGATGGAGAAGTTTCAGCACGCATACCTGAAATTGCCAGTCAGTTAGATGTTCGCGAAATTCTAACCGCGGACGAAACTGCTGCACTGAACTCAATACGAGCATCACTGACAGCAGATCTGAAAAATGCTGATCCGAACTTCTTCGTAAACTTCAAATCGGCGATTCAAAGCGGTGACCATTTGATTATTGAAAAAGCATTGACGAATGCCAGCCAGAGTTTGTACGACGCGGTGTTATCAGGTTCCTTGAACAAAACGGGATTGACACATCAGGAACTGTCCTCCAAGGTTGACGAATTAATAAACGTCGAAGACTTAAAGGACGCATCAGGAAAGGTCGACGAAAAGGCCTTCAAAGATCAGATTGGAAAAATCAGAATGTTTGGTGGCGCTGAAGAAACCCAAAAAGAAGCCTGTCTTGCAGTAGCTGTTGCAGCTGTTCTTGTACTTGCGGTGGCTGCTGCCGCAGCGGCCATCGTCTTCATTTTCTGGGTGGGTGCTAAATATTCTCCTGATGACGGTAGCGAGCTTCAAGAAGAAATGATAGTTAATTCTATCGCTAGTAATCTTTCAATTGAATAACCATGAAGCAGGTGTGGCAGGCTAAACCTCTGTCACACCTTCATCAAAAAAATGAGGCTTTAGATGACCGAGAAAAAAATATTAGCTATAACATTTGTTGTATTATGCGTGTGCTGGGGCGCAGTATTTATACTTGTTTTCCTTTCTGCATTGCCCGATCACCCGATAACCATTCGTAAAAAACATGTCTTGGAACTCAAGACACTAATACCGGAAGGCTGGGGCTTTTTTACAAGAAATCCGCGAGAACAACAAATTGACGTTCTCGTCAAAAGCGCCGGTGGTTGGATTTCTTGTTTATCCAATCCGAACTCCAATGCTCGAAATCTGTTTGGTATAAGACGCACAGCGCGGTCAATGGGGCTCGAATATAGTTTTCTATTGGAAAACATCGCCGCAGAGCACTGGCAGGCAAGCTCTATGGGAGAAGTGACCCATGAAATGTATGATAGATTGATTCCAATCCGCATTGAAAATAAAATGCCAGGTTCACAACTCTGTGGAGAGATGCTTGTTATAGCACAGGAGGTTGTTCCTTGGGCGTGGAGTACATCCAGGCACAAAATCAAAATGCCATTAAAATATACGAAACTTAGCGTTACCTGTAATTTATGACACGCATTGCACTCGGATTGTCTGAAATAAATCCTTGGACAAACGTCTATGGGTTCGCGCGATCGCTTCTGGCATTGGGTACCTTTCTGACGTTGGCTTTTAACGACGTTGATATTTTATTCAGACCCATAACGACGGATAGCGAAAGAATATTAGGAATTGGACTGTCTACTTATAGTATCTTCTACCTTTTGGAAGATAACCTGCCGTTGGCGCAGATAATATCACTTTGTATTCTAATCGTCATCATTTCTGGCTGGAGACCTCGATTCACAGGCATTCTCCATTGGTGGATATCATTTAGTTTCGCCAGCTCATGTGCAATCATTGATGGCGGCGACCAAATCACTTCCATCCTCACATTACTTCTCATTCCTGTATGCCTGCTTGACGAAAGAAGGTCCCATTGGCTTGCCGGATCAAGTGTGCCTGATACCAAACATAAGGTATTTCAACTCGTTGCAGTATCGGCGCTGATTGTGGTGAGAATCCAGATGGCGCTCCTTTATTTGAATGCAGGGGTTGAAAAGCTTGCAGTATCTGAATGGAAAAACGGAACCGCTTTATATTATTGGCTGGATAATACGACGATTGGATTGACACCTGCACTCAAAAACTTAGTTCTACCGCTCATGAGTAATCCTTTCGTGGTCTCATTCCTGACGTGGGGCGTTATTGGTTTGGAGATTCTGCTGTTTGCTGCCTTCTTCATTCAGAAAAAATACTGGAAACACCTCCTTGTTATAGCCTTGGTATTTCATTTTGGGATAGTCATTGTTCACGGCCTAGTGAGTTTTTTCTTTGCCATGTCAGCCGGGTTGATTCTGTATTTACGGCCTGTGAATAAAGCATTTAAATTTCAGCTCGCTAACTCCCTATTCCACCACCGGTGGTTGATGCTTCGGCGAACACTTACTAAAAATCACTCTTAGTGGTCAGATCCGCAATCGCGATCACGCTGTCACTAAGCGGCCTTTTCGCGACAGTATATTTCTTATTAGAAGATATGCTCCTGTTACCAGTAGTGCCGAAAGGATGCCAGCGACACCAACTATGCTTCCAAATAATTCATTTTCATTTGAGATAAATAGCAATATGCCCGGTGCCCCAGCATTGATCATTCCGTGCAACGCGGCCGGAGCCAGCACTGTGTTACTCGCCCGACGAACTATACTATGAAGCATCGAAAGCGCTATGCAGAATACAATCATGACTATAGAACCAGTAATGGGATGGTGAGGAAAATTATGGCCCATGAGAATGACCGGAACGTGCCAAAGGCCCCAGCAAAAACCTATAATTGTACTTGATCGCAGGAATCCGTACTGTCTTAATTCATTAAACATAAAACCCCTCCACCCAATCTCCTCGCCAAGTGCGATTGCTGTATTGACGGTAGCGCCAGCCAATACACCGGCGCCGAGACAAATTAATAGTAGCACAACTGGTGGCGGCATATTAACAGATTGCCTATCGAATTGAAACCCGGACAGTTCCTCAATATTCGACAGTATCAAATCATTATTAAAGCTCACTATTCCGAAATCGACTATGCCAAGCAGGTTGCCGAAAGAAAAAACAATCGTCAGCGTCAGCAAGCAGTATCCAAGATAAAAAGCAGGTACTAGTGCTAGGCCCCAATAATTAATGTGCTTGAAATTGAATCCGAATCGTGACCATCCGCCCTTATACAAAAATATATGAGTCAACACGGCAGCAATAGCGGGCCCAGGCATATAACCAAGCGCTATAATGACTTTGCCCGCGATTGAATTATATGGTACATCATTCAGGTGCATTAGTCCTGCAACCGTCCAACTGACGCCGAGGCACAAAAAAATATAGACTAACAATTTCATGTCGCAAGTTAACACAGTCTTCACAATAGAAACATTTTCATTTGAAAAAATGAGGATCTCGCTTCCGTACAACAATACTTGAACGTCAAACTACCAGGTTCTAGGTTAGGCCCTTGGCCGCGACAGTCTAACTACCAAAAAGAAGTCTGTTCAAGATCCGATCTGCAGCGATCTAAATCTGAAATCCTACGCCGGATGAAGGTTTAGAAAAAAGTCGCGCGTCAAAAACTCAACGGCACATAATCCCAGACACGTTTTTTCAAAATACCGGATTCCCTGAAACGATAACCGATCAGGATCTTGAAAGCCCCATTGTTATTCGAGAAACGGGCGTCGCCAAATTGTACATTACTTCCCTGGCTGACAAAGCTGACACCGCCGAACAAACGCTCGCCGTTGTAGCCGAGACTGATGCGCGCGGCAATGAACGAATTGAGTTCGTGTGTTTGCTTCTGTCCGCTGAGCTCAGGTTTGTACAAGATCCAATGTTGCGCAGGACCAACTGCCAGCGCTGCATTGAGAAAGAAGCTCTGAAATACGAGGCTGTACGTATAACCAGGCGCAATACTGAATGAGGTGAACTTCAGATTTGTGAATGCAATGTCTTCGCCGAAATTCTCTCGCTGACTGGTATTGAGAATGGACGAATCTGCATTCAGTCTGAATCCGTTGATCGAAGACAGCACAATTACCGACCCCTTGCTGAAAACCTGGCGCTCCGAAAAATTGTATGCCGAGCGGAATGAGAAGCGCTGATGATTGAACACATAGGAACCGGTAAGCCCTACGTTACGCGTGCTCACATCAGGTCGTTGCGGATAAGGCGTGCCAGAAGGAACATCCACACGCGAGTCCGTTACATAGAATCCTTTGTAGCGCTGATAGAAAGCATCAAGTCCCCACTTTTTCCCAAGAAGATTCAGCTGCACATCACGCGCTGCTGATTCTCCGTACAGGTCGATGCTTTTTTCTTCAAGCGGAATTGCAAACGCAAGCTCAAAGCCCACTTCAAAAAGATACAAGCCCAAACCAAAGCTGAAAGTGTTGTTCGGCTTGAATGTCACCACACCCGGATCACCGCTTTCTTTCTCCAGTTCGAAATTCAAACTGCGCTGCTTCAACACCGGATAAAGGAAATAGTGATCAGGGAAATCTTTGATGTAATAATGACGTACGGAGTCCTGCGGATCTTCAGCGGGCACGGTCGTCTCCACCTGCTGGGCAAGCGACTCACATGCACATACACAGAGAAGGGTCAACGCCAGGAAACGCATGCGCCTTAAAGAATAAATTCACTCAGATCTCTGCTCTTTACCAAGGCACCGAGCTTTTCCTTCACCATGTTTGCGTCTACGCTTATCCTGGTGTTCTCCTTGATCTTGTCAGGAACGTCGAACAGGAACTCATTGAGCAGTTTGCTCATCACCGTGTGCAGACGTCTTGCGCCGATGTTTTCGATCTCGGCGTTGATCATGAATGCTGTGTTCGCGATCTCATCGATGGCGTCGTCCTCGAAAGAAATCTCAACACCTTCCGCTTCGAACAGTGCCGCATATTGTTTGGTTAGTGCATTCCTTGGCTCTTTTAATATGCGGACGAAATCATCTTTCGTCAGGTTGGTGAGTTCCACCCGGATCGGGAAACGTCCCTGCAACTCGGGAATCAGATCAGAAGGCTTTGCAATATGAAATGCTCCTGCGGCAATGAACAACACATGATCGGTTTTGATCACACCGTACTTCGTATTCACGGTGCTGCCTTCAACGATCGGCAGCAGATCGCGCTGCACGCCTTCACGGCTTACATCCGGTCCGCCTCCACCCTTTCGTGAACCGGAAGCGATCTTGTCGATCTCGTCGATGAAGATCATACCCGCATCCTCAGCTTTGCGTATCGCTTCTTCTTTCACTTCATCCATGTCGATGAGCTTTGCTGCTTCTTCTTCCAGCAACAGCTTGCGTGCTTCTGCAACAGTCACTTTTCTTTTCTTCGCTTTCTTCGGCATCATGCCGCTCAGCATCTCCTGCAAGTTCATCATCGACACTTCATCCATCATGCCCGCGCCTACCATGCCCACGTTTGGTCCACCGCTTCCCTTGATGTTGATCTCGATCTTGCGTTCTTCCATCTCACCATTGCGGATCTTCTCGCGGAATAAGTTACGCGTGCGTTCGTTCAGCTCTTCATCAGAGGCTGGAACGGCATTCGCATCGCCCATGGCAAATCCGGTATGACTCGTACGGGAAGGCCCCGAGCTTTTCATCGGCGGGATCAACGCATCGAGAATAATGTCTTCGACAGCGCTCGCGGCTTTCTCTTTCACCGCTTCCTTCTTCTTCGCCTTTACCAGGTTGACCGCTTGCTCGACGAGGTCGCGCACCATGCTTTCAACATCGCGTCCTACATAGCCTACTTCCGTAAACTTCGACGCTTCCACTTTCACGAACGGTGCGTCCGCGATCTTCGCGAGACGTCGTGCGATTTCCGTCTTACCGACACCTGTGGCGCCGATCATCAGGATGTTATTGGGTACGATCTCGCCTTGCAACTCTGACCGCACGTTCATTCTTCGCCACCGGTTCCTCAGTGCGATCGCGACGTTGCGCTTTGCATCGTGTTGTCCGACGATATACTTGTCAAGCTCGGCAACGATCTGCGCCGGCGTTAAATATTGTTGATCCATCATAGGTTAAATCCGCTTTAATAGTTTTTGCATGTTGCCAGTCAAAGTAAAGGCATACGTAGCCTGGCCTGCTACGTAACCTGCTCTGCATACCACGAACTCGAACGCTTTGATCCGGATAGCCAGCCCGAGCGTGACGCCAGCGCCGCCCCCGCCTCCTGCTGCAAGTTTCAAAGCCTGATGATTCAGAAAGTTGTAACCGATCAGTGCATTGACGTTGCGATGAAATAAAACTTCAGCCCCGAAGTTAATATGATTTAGTACACGCTTCACACCTGAAGCGTCGTCGAGCTCGTCTGCTGGATCGTCGTAGGTTGCATCAGGTGTAACAAG
>Ga0196965_1000368_pt1 | contig 29466 bp, 29 predicted proteins | sample S1_20metaG_FD_148668 | JGI IMG/M metagenome (GOLD analysis project Ga0196965, IMG submission 148668) | Soil microbial communities from Anza Borrego desert, Southern California, United States - S1_20 | ecosystem: Environmental > Terrestrial > Soil > Desert | place: USA: California | collected...
CAGGCTCATTAAAAAATTCCAGTTGCATAGTTTAAAAAATTAGTAGCCTCAGACGAAAAAAATATATCTATGCTTGAATTTATCAACCGATCTTCTCTTTTCCAAAAAGATGTGGGTATAGACAAGCCTGTCTCAGGAGGGACGATCTCCGACAAAGTCGGAGATCAGGGTGGTCAAGGTGAAAACACTGCCTTAATTTCACGCAACACCGCTTGCACGTCCTCAAATATCCTTGCATTCTCAAACCTGATCACTTTGATGTTCAGATTTTGTAAATATTCTGTTCGCTCGGCATCGTAATTCATCCCCTCCTCCTCAAAATGTTTTTCACCGTCCAATTCAATAGCGATTCGATCGGAAGCACAATAAAAATCAACAATGTAGTTACCAACGCTGTGTTGCCGTCTGAACTTTTTTCCTAATTGCTGGCCTTTTAAATATTTCCATAACGTTGCTTCAGCAGAAGTGGAATTATTTCGAAGATCTTTTCGGAACTTTTCGAGTTCCTTTCGGTTATGGATTTCGGACATCGTTTATAAGTTGGCCTACCACCCTGTCCGTTCCGATAAATCGGAACCGGACTGTCCCTCCTGAAACAGGAGGGAAAAATTTGAAATACAGGCTAAGTACTAAACACTCAAATTTACACAACAACATCAATTAATTTTAGCCCGATAAAATTTCATTGATCAAAGAGGTTATTCAATTGCAGGTCTGTCCGATTTACGATGTAAGCGAAATCTTCTGTACGCTCAACAAAGTCGAGGTGATTCACGTCGATGATCAGTACCTTGCCCAGGGCATATTGTGCAATCCAGTTTTCGTAATGTTGATTTAGCTTTCTGAGATAATCGATCCGGATAGCATACTCATAATCACGTCCACGTTTTTCAATCTGATCAACCAGTTTTGGTATGTCAGCTTTTAAATAAATCAGCAGGTCTGGTGGCTGCACAAAGCGGATCATCGCATTAAAAATGTCGAGATAACTCTGATAATCGCGATCGCTCATGTGGCCGCTACTATGCAGGTTGGCGGCGAAAATGTACGCGTCTTCATAGATCGTACGATCCTGTATCGTCGTGCGTTCACTGTCCCTAATGTTATTCACTTGACGGAACCGTGTATTTAAAAAATAAATTTGAACGTGGAATGCCCAGCGTGTCATGTCTTCATAAAAATCGCGGAGGTAAGGATTGTCTTCGACCGATTCAAATAATGCCTGCCATCCATAATGGCGCGCGAGTTTTTCCGTCAGTGTAGTTTTACCTGAGCCAATGTTTCCGCAAATAGCAATGTGTTTCGGTGTCTTCACAAAATCAAAGATAAAAATACAGTGACTGCGCTTAATCAGAAACGGCAAGCGCAATCTTATCACCTGCCGGACTTACTGCAATTCCCGTAATTTTTCCCAACGGCGTAGGGTGATCAACGGAAATTTCCTTCCATGATGAACTTCGGTTTCTATCATAATAAAATAGTTTATCACCATCTGTCATGATCAGTCGTTCTTCTGGCGTCCAGGCGAATACCTCCTGATCGGGTAGCGTATCCGTTATGATAACGATTCGCCCATCGTCGGCTTTAATTCTCTTAATACTGGAATAGTCGACGGATAATTTATGCACAAAACTAACGGAAGGAGTATTAAAGAAACGCTGGATACATTGCCCTACGTTTTTTGCAATAATCATTCCCCGCTTTGGACGGATGTTATAAAGCTGAAGTGTATTCGGTTCACCGGGGACAAGTACAATAAGTGAATTGTCTGTTACCCATGCATAGTTAGAAAAAGTAATCGAAGGGATGATCGCGGTCTGATCACCTCCATCCAGTGAAAACTTTACCAGGGCAGATGATCCCACTTGGTCTGTTTGTATGGCGGATATGAATTTTTGATCGACTGTTATGGACAACCTGCTGATGGGTACCCCCGACTTAGTTAATGTGGTTTTTTTCAGACTATCATAGTCAAAACCTACAATAGCGTCGCCCTCGGAAATGAAATATAACGATGGCTTTTTAGGATCGAACACAGGAGTTTCGCTGGCTTTGAGATGTTCGTCAACCAATGTGCCGTTGCTCAGTTGTGGCCTATTGTCTTTAACGGCGAGAGTAAAAAGGAGCAACTTCGATTGCCCGAGGCAACACGAAGCACTAAAAAGAAATAACAAGAGCACTTGCCAAAAGAATCCGTTGATCCGGCTGCCGATTTTTCCGTTGATCTCTAAAGCCATTTCTTTCTACGAAAGTACCAGAGAAAAACGAGGGAAGAAAAAATCATGACCAATATGGCCAATGGATAACCATAAGGCCAGTGAAGTTCTGGCATAAAGTCGAAGTTCATACCATAAATAGAAGCGATCAGGGTCGGCGGCATGAACACAACGGTCACGACAGTAAAAATCTTGATTACAGTGTTTTGCTCTATATTAACAAGACCCAGAAATGTATTCTGCAAATACTCCAGTCGTTCGGCGCTAAATTGCGAGTGTTGCAATAATGAGCTGATGTCTTTCAGGATAATTTTAAAACGTTCATTTTCAATCCGATTATACTCGGGGATGCGAATGAGTGAACTCACCACACGCTGTTTTTCTGTAACCGTTTGGTGAAGCAGCATGGTGTTTTCCTGCAACTGGGCTATTCCCAATAGCAGGTCTTCTTTCAAAGAGCGGCGCGCGATCAGTTCCTTACTGATGATGTTTACCCGACGGTTAATGCCTTCGATTAAATCGGCATCACTGTCGATGCGGGTTTCCAGAATAGTAAGAAAAACATTAAGTCCGTGTTCCCTGGTTTGGTACGAGGTCGATGGATTCAGCGTTTTAAGTTTTCGAACACTATCTGCAAAAATCTTGAGATCACTGTGGCGATACGTAAAGAGAATATTTTCTTTGAGGATGAAGGTGACGTTTTGCACCGACATTTCGGCATCAGACGATACGAATCCAAGGTTGATCTCTACCGTTTCATCCGTTTCAAGAAAACGCGAACTACTTTCGATTTCCTGTACCTCCTGGGAAGTAAAAAATTCAATCTTATAATTTTTTTCAACAAAGTCACGTTCTTGCTGGGACGGCGATTGCAAGTCGATCCAGATTACATCCTGTAGCTGGGCCATCTCATTTAACTGAGGGCTTTTGTATTGATGCAACTTGCCTTTTTGTATGGTGTAAACGCGGATCATTGTAAGCTGGCGTGCAATTTATAACCATAATTGTAAATCCAACCAATGGCAGCAAAGTATCCTTCACATTTTTAATGCCATATCATCTTAAACATTATTCTTCCTTATCCAATACTATTTTTTTCCTTAATTTCGTTACCCGTATTGTGTATGTATAGATATATTTTCATTCTTATTCTTCTAAGCGGCATTTCGCTGGCCTTAAATGGTCAGGAGATTGAGACCGAGCCACAAGACCAGCAGTTTACGATTGATACGCCGGCCAGTCTGGATTTCAAGCAGGAAGAAGAACCCATCAACACAGGCAAAAAAAAGAAGGTTAAAAAGAAAGTTTACTACGGCATCAAGACAAAAAAAGGGTTTACAAGACGGGGTACCGGAGAGCGGATCGTTTATGAAACCTTCTATTACCTGAAAAAACCTGAAAAGCCGAAGACCTTCGTTCGCGATATTTATTATTACAATTTTGCCCGGCGAGAGATCATGCGCACAGAGCGATTTGATCCGACGAAAGGTGTTTTGCTTCATGGGCCGTACGAAAAAAGACAAGGAGAGATCGTCTTACAAAAGGGAATTTTTTACAAGGGAACAAAGCATGGCCGCTGGCTGACTTACAATCGCGACAGTGTGCTTACTGATAAAGAAAAGTATTACCGTGGCTGGCCCAAGGAATCGTTGGTAAGTTATTACGATCCCATGGAACGCAAGAAGATGAAAGAAATTACGCCCATTGAGTTTGGTGAACGCGATGGTTACTATTATTTATTCCATGAAAACGGAACCATTGCCGTGAAGGGTGAGTATCGCTGGGACCAACGCGTTGGCGACTGGACGGAATACTACCCCAGTGGCAAACGCAAGAAAATAGTTTCGTATCCGAAAGAAGCCTTCGATAAATCCCTGGAGCCTTATGTTAAAGTTGAATGGAACGATAAGGGCAAGGAGATTTATCGGAATACCAAGATAGCCAGGAGTTAACAATCTAATGAGTTGCGAGCTACGAGCTTCGGGTTTGTTTGGTCCGTTACGAAGAACTTTCGAAAAGCTGAAACTCCAACGCGCGCCCTGGCCAACGCGCATTCATGTGCTTCGAGTTTGTTTGGTGGGTAACGTAGTTGGTTTTTGAACAGCTTCAGGCTGCAAGCTTTAAGTTGGTTTTCGAAAGTTTGTAAGTTATCGCAAACCAACATCAAACATCAGACCTCGAACTTCAAACATTTTTCGCACGCCCTTCGCTATCGCAAACCAACCTTGAACTTTGAACCTTTTTGAAACTCCAACGCGCACCCTTTTATCCCTGAAGGGCCCGCGCGCATTCATGTGCTTCGAGTCTGTTTGGTTCGTAACTTAGTTGGTTTTCGAACATTTGTAAGTTACCGCAAACCAACATCAAACGTCAGACCTCGAACTTCAAACATTTTTCGCACGCCCTTCGCTATTGCAAACCAACCTTGAACTTTGAACCTTGAACTTTGAACCTTTTAATTAATGGCATCTTCAAAATGTTCGATCAACGTTTCTTCTCCTAACTTGACGGATACGATATCGAAACGAATGTGCCCATGCCAGTCATTGGCGTAAATCCATTCTTCGGCCGCATCGAAAATCCGGTTGATCTTCAGGCCATCCACAAAATCTTCGGGCTCGCCGAAAGCTGTTGAACTGCGCGTTTTCACTTCAATAAAAATTACCCAGTCATCGCGCTGGATGATAAGGTCAATCTCAGCCTTTCCATAACGGTAATTACGGGCTACAACATCCCAGCCTTTTTCCTGGAAGAATTCGGCTGCCAGGCGCTCGCCTTTGTTGCCGGTTTTGATTTTATCGCTCACAATAATGCACTACATTTGAATCGAATTTACAAGCTATGTCGACAACAAAAAAATATATAGAAGGCTTTACCAAGCAATTAGCAGATGCGCTTAAAATCGGTCAATCGCTTGACCTTGACCGGCCCGGAAGCGATATCCGGAACATCGTTATTGCTGGTATGGGAGGCTCAGGTATAGGTGCAAATCTTGTAGAATCATTGACCTTCGGGAGAATCCCCATCCCGATAACAGTGTGCAAAACGTACAATATTCCGCAGTTTGTTAGTCCACATACCCTGTTCATTGCCTGTTCGTATAGCGGCAACACAGAAGAAACCGTCGCTGCCTTGCACAAAGCCCTGTTGAAACGTGCGCAGGTACTCGCCATTTCTTCCGGTGGGAAGTTGCTCGACATCTGCAAAGAATATAATCTGTTTTACATTCAGTTACCTGCCGGATCGGATAGCCCGCGCGCGATGCTTCCTTACAATCTGATCGCCTTACTGTATGTATTGTATCACACAAATCTCATCGGTGCAGCGTTCATTAAAGAAACAGAAAATGCCATCGAATTTCTTGATCGTGGAGAAAAAGGCATTCAATCTGAAGCTGAACTGATCGCCAAGAAACTAAAAGGAAAACTTCCTGTTATCTATTGTGATAACAGGTTGTATGCCATGGCGCTACGTTTTCAGCAGCAGCTCAATGAAAATGCCAAGCATATGGCCCACGTCAATACATTCCCCGAAATGAACCACAACGAACTCGCTGGCTGGCGCTTCCCGGAAAATTTGATACCGATGATGCAGGCCATCTATCTCTATTCAGATCATGACCATGAGCGGGTCGAGAAACGTATGGAAATATGCCGCGATCTCTTCGAAAAGAAATCCAGCACCATCATTGATATCATTGGAGAGGGCGCTTCGTTGCTGGAGCAATACTATTACCTCATACACATGACCGATTGGATCTCGTTTTACCTTGCCAAAGAAAATGGCATTGACCCTGATTTGGTCGAACCGGTTGCATATTTGAAATCTGAGCTGTTGAAGTCGAAGTGAACGTTCGAATAAATAAAAAAACAGAAGTCCTTTCGCTGGGGCTGAAGGATTATAAAGAAGCCTGGGATTTCCAAACGTCGCTGTTTGAAAAGAATCTCGCGATCAAAACACAGAACCGGTCATTACCGGAATCCGATCAGCACCTCACACAAAATTATCTTTTATTCTGCGAACATCCCCACGTCTACACGCTGGGAAAAAGTGGGAAGGAATCTAATTTGCTGTTGAACACAGATCAGCTTCAGGAAATAGACGCAACGTATTACCACATTAACCGCGGTGGTGATATTACTTATCATGGACCCGGCCAGATTATCGGCTATCCTATCCTTGATCTTGAAAACTTCTTCACCGACATCCACCAGTACATGCGGTTACTGGAGGAAAGCATCATTCGCACATGCGGCTCATACGACGTTTCCGCAGGTCGTATACAAGGACTCACCGGCGTGTGGGTTGATCATCAAAATGAAAAACAAGCCAGAAAGATTGCTGCACTTGGCGTAAAAACAAGTCGGTGGGTAACCATGCACGGACTGGCTTTTAATGTGAATGCAGACCTCCACTATTTTAATAACATTATACCCTGTGGCATCACAGACAAAAGCGTGACGTCACTTCAGCTGGAACTGGGCCGTGAACTTCCAATGATAGACGTGCAGAACACGCTGAAGAAAAATATTGTAGAACTTTTTGGCATGGAAGAGTTATGATGAAAGACATTGTTATTCCCGAGGTAAAAAATGTTACCCTTGCCGTGGCGCGGAAGCAGCAACCCGGCGAATCCGCCGAATGGAAAGTGTATCTGATCAACAACAATACATTTCCCATCGAAAATACATTGGTAGCCAGTAAGGGCTATGGCGAGAAAGCGGGTGAAGAGCAACGTACCTCTGTGTTACGTCACTTTTTAGAAACCGTTCCTGCCCAAAGTTCAGTCCTGATTGAACCGATTGATCCGGCAGTGTTTCACCTTAACAACGAGTATTGGGTAAGCTATTATGTTGGACGGCAAATTTATGACAAGCGTTTTGTTTTTGTTCCCGATACCATCCGCGAAGAGAACATTACCTTTATTAAAGAACTGGACATGGAAGGCGTTCTTCATTCCTGATAAATTTTTCGTAAATTTACTCGGAAGGATCGCCAATTGTTTTGCGTTAGCCGACAAAGAAAGACAAGAATTTCTATTTTGTTTTGAGTTTGAAAGATTCCCATTAAAATCGTTAGCTTTAATTTTTATCTATGCCCATATCTCCAGAAATCCGTGATATTATTTTTCTCGACATCGAAACCGTAGCGAGTTTCTATGACTATAATGAACTGGATGAGCGGCTGAAAACCCAGTGGGCCCGAAAAGCGAATTATTTCAAACGCGATACGCAACTAACCGATGAAGATGTTTACCGCGATCGTGCTGGTATTTATGCAGAGTTTGGCAAAGTTGTTTGTGTAGCGGTGGCAAAATTCGTAGAACATGAATCCGGTGAACTCATCCTTCGCACAAAAGCATATTATGGCGACGACGAAAAAACACTGCTCACCGACTTCAAAAATATGCTTGAGAAAATGGACCCGGTAAACACAAAGCTTTGTGCCCACAATGGGAAAGAATTTGACTTCCCGTATCTCTGTCGCAGAATGCTGGTAAACTGTATCCCCCTACCTTTACTGCTGAACCTATCCGGAAGGAAATCATGGGAAGTTCCACATTTGGATACCATGGAACTTTGGAAATTCGGTGACTACAAGCATTACACTTCACTCGATCTGCTGGCCACCATCTTTAATATTCCCTCAAGCAAAAGTGATATCGATGGCAGCCAGGTAAACGAAGTATACCATCGGGAGAAAGGGCTAGACCGTATCACAGCATATTGTATACGTGATGTGGTTGTGCTGGCACAATTATTTTTGAAAATGAAATGCATCTCCCTGGAAAAGGAACTGGTTGTGCAAAACGCCTGATTTTTATTCATTACGCTTTCGCGGGTAAAATCAAAAATTGTAAGTACTTTAACCTCCTCCCCGGTCATGGAGCATTGACCCCCATTGAATAGGGTCAAGATCTAAACGCGTAAATATTATGGCTAAAAAGAATACAATAGAAAAAACAAAAAAAGCAAAAGGCAAGGAGTTGAAAAAACAACTTCGCGATTCGGTCCTTCAGATATTTCATGAACAACCGGGAAAAGGTTATAGCATTAAACAAATCATCAAAAGACTTGGGCTAAAGAAACGGGAGGATATCAAGCAGGCTACGTTTGTTGTTTATGATCTGGAGGACGACCAGGTTATTAAACCGCTTAGTAACGGTGCCTTTACACTCGGCAAGACAGAAGACGCTGTTACCGGCATCGTAGATCATGTAAGCTCCCGTTTCGCGTATGTAAAAATCGGCGAGGGCAGGGAAGACATTTATATAAAAGCCCGCGACCTTGGTTCGGCGGTTGATGGGGATACTGTAAAAATACTGATCTCGCCCACACGCCATGGCGACCATGCCGAGGGTAAAGTACTTGAAGTCATTAAACGTAATCGCTCGAGGTTTGTAGGTAAAATTGAAGTGTCAAAAAGTTACGCATTCTTCATCGCAGACTCCCGTAAGATCCACCAGGATTTTTTCATCTATCCTGAAAATGTTTTTGGCGCGCGCACCGGTGATAAAGTAATTGTAGAGGTTACGTCATGGGCAGAGGACGACAAAAAGCCGGAAGCCAAGGTTGTTGAAGTGTTAGGAAAAGCAGGAGAGCATGAAGCGGAGATCCATTCCATCATGGCGGAATTCGACCTACCCTTTAAATTTGATCAGCGTGTTGAGCAGGAAGCCAACGAAATCGATGAAGGTATCACCAATAAAGAAATCAAGAAACGTCGCGACTTCCGTGACATTACAACATTTACCATAGACCCCGCAGATGCCAAAGATTTTGATGATGCGTTATCGTTCCGAAAATTAGACAATGGAAATTATGAGGTTGGAATACACATTGCTGATGTTACGCATTATGTAAAACCAAAATCCATCCTCGAACAGGAAGCTTATGATCGCGCTACTTCGGTTTATCTGGTGGACCGTACCATCCCGATGTTGCCCGAGCGCCTATCCAATGGGTTGTGCTCGCTTCGGCCGAATGAAGACAAACTTACCTTTGCGGCTGTTTTTGAACTAGACGATAAAGCTACCATCAAATCAGAATGGTTTGGCAGAACCATTATTCATTCCAAAGTACGATTTAGCTATGAAGAGGCACAAACCATTCTTGAGGACGGCCATGGTGTACTGGCCGATGAACTTCGTACACTGAATGACCTGGCAAAAAAATTAAGAAAAGACCGGTTCAGAAAAGGTGCGGTGAATTTCGAAACTACCGAAGTGAAATTTAAACTTGATGAACAAGGGAAACCCCTGGCTGTGATTCCCAAGATCCGTAAAGACGCGCATAAGTTGATTGAAGAATTTATGCTTCTCGCCAACAAGCAAGTCGCCACTTTTGTTTATAACTATAAAAAAGGGAAAGAAAAAAATACGTTTGTTTACAGAACCCATGATTTTCCGGATCCGGAAAAAGTAAAAGACTTCTCCGTGTTTGCAAAACAGTTTGGCCATAAGATGACTGTCGATGAAAAGTCGATCAGTAAGTCGCTGAATAAACTAATGGAATCCATTGAAGGAAAACCAGAGCAAAACATTCTGGAACAACTTGCCATCCGAACCATGGCCAAGGCAAAATATACGACCGATGTAAAGGGTCACTTCGGATTGGCGTTCGATCATTACGCGCATTTTACTTCGCCGATACGACGCTATCCTGATATGATGGTGCATCGTTTGCTTCAACATTACCTCGATGATGGAAAACCAATCAGTAAAAGTGAATACGAAGAGAAAAGCATTCATTCTTCGGAAAGGGAAAAACGTGCCGCTGATGCTGAACGTGCTTCCATAAAATACAAGCAGGTTGAGTTTATGGCCATGGCCGAAAATAAAGTCTATTCCGGTTTAATCTCTGGTGTTACCGAATGGGGTATCTATGTTGAGATCATTGAAACTAAATGCGAAGGCATGATTCGTCTTGCCGATTTAACCGACGACTTCTATGAATACGACGAGCGTAATTATCGCGTCGTCGGACGTAAGAAAAAGAAAATCTATACATTGGGGGATAAGGTGAATATACGCGTCAAGAAAACCGATATCGATAAAAGACTCATCGACCTGGTCTTTGCGGATCAAGTCGGCAGAAGTAAAACAATCTTGGACTGATGCTACTCTCTTGCGCTCAAATGGGTGAATCCACCTGGGTGAATCATCAAAAAAAATACATTGGCAAACTAACATTGATTTGATCATTCGCTTTTAAATATTAATTCGCAGAACAATTCAATCGTATTACCGGCTTACATCAAACCGATAAAATTTTAATGGAGAAGTTACAGGCGCTACTCGAGAAAGAGATCAGTAAACAAAAGTACGGTAAACAACCTTCTTCATTATATGAACCTATCCGCTACCTGATGGCACTTGGCGGAAAACGTCTCCGTCCAATGCTGACGCTGCTTTCTTATTCGTTATATAAAGACGACATTAAAAGCATTACGCCTTACGCCATTGCTGTTGAAGCCTTTCACAATTTTACACTCATGCACGACGACATTATGGACAAGGCTCCGATACGGAGAGGGAAACCAACCGTTCATAAAAAGTGGAACACCAACACGGCAATTCTATCTGGCGATGTGATGCTTGTTAAAGTATATGATTTGTTCAGCACACTCGAAGGTGAAAAACTGAAAAAGGTTATTCAGGCGTTCAACAAATGCGCAGCAGAAGTTTGTGAAGGGCAGCAATGGGATATGGAGTATGAAAACAGTAACACTGTTAATGAAGCGCAATACTTACAGATGATCCGTTTAAAAACAGCTGTGTTGTTGGGTTTCAGCCTCGAACTTGGCGCTATCCTCGGTGACGCCAGCCAAAAAGATCAAATAGCACTACGGGAATTTGGGGTTAATATTGGTATTGGTTTTCAACTCAAAGACGATCTGCTCGACGCTTTCGCGGATCCGAAAAAATTCGGCAAACAAGTTGGCGGAGATATTATCGCCAATAAAAAAACGTACCTGCTCATCAAAGCCTTCGAAAACGCCAGGGGAAAAACAAAGTCTGAACTGAAACAATGGATATCTGCGCGTAAGTTCAACAAGCAAGCTAAAGTAGAAGCAGTAAAAACGATCTATACTTCACTTGAGATTCCACGACAAACTGAGCAAAAAGTAAATCATTACTTTAAGAAAGGATTTAGTAGCCTGGAGAAGGTATCTGTCTCATCAGAGGGTAAGGCACAACTTAGAATGTTCTCAGAAAAATTGATTGAGCGGCAATCATAGGCATCTATTGACTTGGTTTTATTTAGTTTCTGATTCTCGACTCACGTATTTCTTTTCTCCGGAGTGAAGGACCACTCATTACACAACACACACATCAAAAAATTATTTTAATGGTAATTTACCATTGGATATAAGACGTATATTTCTCCGGGATTTCATTATACGCACATAACTAAACGATCCAAGTTTATGAAGCCTGGCATATTCGCGAAACTTTCGATCATGATGCTGCTGGAATATTTTGTCTGGGGTGCGTGGTATGTAACCTTGAGTACCTACATGAAAGTAAACCTGGGCGCCTCTGATGGGCAGATCGGTTTGACCTACGGCGCATTGGCCATTGCGACCATGATATCACCATTCTTCGTTGGGATGGTGGCCGACCGTTTCTTCGCAGCACAACGCATCCTGGGGTTTCTGCATATCTTCGGTGGTGTGCTGCTTTATGTGGCTACACAAATCAGCGATACAGGTCCGTTCTATTGGATCATCCTGTTTTACTCTTTGCTTTACATGCCCACCATCGCGTTGACGAATAGTATTGCTTTTCAACAAATGACGGATCCGGGAAAACAATTTCCATGGATTCGTGTTTTTGGTACAGTGGGCTGGATCATCGCCGGATTGATGATTGGATTCTTAGCCATCGAAAAATCGGCCATCACATTTCATATGGCGGCTATCGTATCCGTTGTATTGGGAGCCTTCAGTTTTATGCTTCCCAATACACCACCTAAAGGGAAAGTAGCAAACGCCTCAGCTGCATCGTTGCTGGGAGCGGATGCTTTTGTCCTGTTCAAGGACAGGTCTTACCTGGTTTTCTTTATCGCCGCCATTTTAGTATGTATACCGCTTTCGTTCTATTATGGATTCGCCAATCTATTTTTAGTTGAAGTTGGTGTTGAAAATGCCGCTAGTAAAATGATTTTCGGACAGGTCTCTGAAGCGGTATTTATACTTGCCATTCCCCTTTTATTCCACAGCATCGGCGTAAAAAAAATGTTGTTGCTCGGAATGTTCGCGTGGATATTACGGTACGTTTGTTTCGCACACGGAGATAGTGATTCCGGTATGTGGATGTTATACGCGGGCATTATTCTTCATGGCATATGCTATGATTTCTTTTTCGTAACCGGATACATGTATACTGAAAAGAAAGCCGGCGAGAAGATAAAAAGCGCAGCACAGGGACTGTTTACCTTTGCAACGTATGGACTCGGTATGATGATCGGAACATGGTTTTCCGGAATAGTGGGAGATCGTTATACCCTCGATACGGTGAACCCCTATACAGGACAAAATAACCACGACTGGTTGAGTGTATGGTATGTGCCGGTTTACATTGCACTCGGTGTGTTACTGTATTTCATCCTTTTCTTTAAAGAGAACCAGGAAATTAAAGAAGCACGATAATGTGATTTGATTCCGTAAATAATTTGACAATCAAGAAAAAACTAACGTAACAGACTATGAATATTGCCATGCTTGGTTCCGGATTTATCGGACGCTTCTATGCAGATTCTTTACAAGGTTATAGAAGCAAAGACAAAATCGTTTCGATCTATTCCCGGAGAGAAGAGAGTGCTAAAAAGTTTGCAACGGACTACAACGTTGCTTTTTCGACTATTGAAATGGAAGAAGCCATTGCGCGACCTGAAGTAAAAGTGGTTTGTATCGCACTGCCAAACAATCTCCATGAACAAGCTGTTATGCTTTGCTGTAAACATCAAAAGGCAGTAATCACAACAAAACCGTTGGGAAGAAATGCTGCAGAAGCAAAACGTATGCTTGAAGCCGTAGAAAAAGCCGGCATCTTTAATGGTTATCTCGAAGATCTCGTTTACACACCGAAATTTATTAAAGCACAGGAAAGTGTGAAGAACGGCGCGCTCGGCAGAATACTCTGGGCGAAATCAAGAGAAACACATCCTGGTCCGCACAGTGACTGGTTCTGGGACATTGAACAAGCTGGTGGAGGATGTATTCTGGACTTAGGATGTCATTGTGTGGAGATCACTCGCAGTTACATCGGTAAGGATATACGCCCGGTTGAGGTGATGTGCTGGGCCGATACACAAGTGAAGCCAATCGATGCAGAAGACCATGCGATCGGGTTGGTGAAATACGAAAACGGTGCTATCGGACAATTTGAAGTAAGCTGGACTTTCCGTGGCGGACTCGACTTACGTGATGAAGTCATGGGCAGCGAAGGCACCATCTGGATCAACAGTTTTCTTCGAACTGGCTTCGACATGTTTACAACTGGAAAGAGCACGAACTATGTTGCTGAAAAAGCCGAGAGCAATACGGGCTGGTTATTTCCAGTAGGGGATGAGTTGAATGAACTGGGGTATAATCATATGTTCATGGATATGTTCAACTCCATGGAGCAGGGCAAGGCGCCCAAGGAAACCTTCTATGATGGTTATGTCGTGAACGCCATTCTCGATGCAGCCTATAAATCTGCAAAGACAAAATTATGGGAATCGGTTCAACTTGATATCTGGCGAGGAAAAACAGGTGTTACAAAAGACAGTCACCTGCAGGAATACGATGCAGAGCACTATCTCGTCAAAGAAGAAGTAACGCATTACGGCGCTAATAAGGTCATCCTGAAAAATAAAAAGACAGGTGTGATCTCTGAAAAAGTGTTGGGTTGATTTCTAACTGCGGGTTTGAGTGTGGTAGTCGTACATTCACGTTTTCGGCTGCCTTTTTTATTACTAACAGATGAATAATGCGTGGAGAAAAAATTTTGTAAAACCAATGCTGCCTCCATGCTTTATTAAGTCCTGTTGCCTCTGCTTCTCATTATTTCTTCCTGCTCCCAATCCGAAATACGCGTCATTAGCAAACAAGTTTATCAGAAGTAGGCAAGAACAAGCAATTATTTATAGCCATTGTTGCCACCACTTTTATATTCATTTTCAGACCTTTTTTTCTCAACTTGTAGAATATTATTTTGAATATCTTCCATTATCCATTTTCCCCACCAACCTGCATAAAAATTAAAAGTCGTGTTCATTTTAAAATGGCTATATAAATGTAAACGATTCAGTCCGTTTGGTAGCGTTTCAAGTTCGTATGTTCCGTTCAAAACGTCAAAATAATCTCCTCCAATTACTACATGTTCATCCAAAGTTGTTGATGGAATTTCGTGTGGATACGCTTTTATTGTAAAAACCATTTTTTCATTGTCTCTATATTCCGTTACAGTTTCGTGGAAAATAAGTCCTTTTGTAAAAACAGCTTCTCTGTATGCTCCAACTCCTTCAAAGTTTAATTCCGCTTTTACTGGTCTTGGAAAACCAAGCATTCTTGTTAAATATCCTTTATCTTGTTCAATAGGAATTTCTTTTACATGAGTTACATTGTCCCAAATTTTTTCGACTGGCGCATTTATATCAATATAAGCATAGGCTTTATAAGTTCCCGGAATTGTTTCTATTAGACTTTCGATAGGTCCAATTAAAAATGGCATCAGAATTAATAATGAAATATTCAATCGGACGTTTCCTTTTTGCATTTTTAAATAACCACCAAAAAGTCCGCCTATCGATGCTGTTAACAAAAAAACAGGCAGAATCATAAGCCAACAAGCCCAACCTTCGATTGCCAAAGCTAAAGTCAGAACCAAAAATATAACTATTGGAATCCAGGGTGCAAAAATTCTGTAAGCTATACTTTTAGCTTTTCCATAAGTTGACAAATAGATTGTTAATGCTCCAATTACGGTTGGCAGAATGAATAAAAAGGTTGTCGACATTACTGAAAAAAAGTCATCCCAAGTTTTCAATTTCATTCCGAAAATTATTCGAACGAACAATGCATAAACTACAGGAATTCCAATTGCAATGAGTGAGTTTTTAATTTTTCTATTCATTTGTCAAATTGATGGCAACGCCAGGCAATTCATCATTGCCATAAAAATTTAGCGGTACTTCCTTCAATACAGTCAAAAAGATAAGCAACTCCACCGCCAAAGTTCATTTGTGTTTTATAATCAGGCCCTTGTTCCAATTGAGCAACAAACCTCATGGATTTACCGCAGCAGCTACAGGTAGGTGTTTCGTCTGATTGCAACCAAATTGGTTCACCGTAAAGTTGTCCGAGGACTTCTCTTCTATTTCCAATCCAATTTTCTCTTGCACTATCATAATCGGTTGCTTCAACCTTAACTAGTTTTACTCCGTATTCGGTTTCTCGCAGTGATAACTTTCGATCGCCTGGCTTAACGAATTCCAATTTATCATTATTGACAATTATTACTTTGTTTCCACCATCATTGCACTCCATTCGTTACATATGCCAGGATTGTTATTGCACATATAAATAAGTTCCAATCTAATGTCAGTTTTTACTTTGCCTAAGTACTGCATTTCCGACCCACAAGTTTTGCACTTTGGCCATTCTATCATGCTACCAACTTCTGTCACGGGGAGTCCCCCAAAACTACTATCGCTCAGGACATTTTTTTTCGAATTGTCGGTAATCATTAAGGTTATCATTTGTAAAAATTTAGTCTTTGCTTTACACGGCTGCCAGTCGAGTCACCCAAGGAAGTTTCACCCTTAGTTCTCACGTAACCGTGTCCCGAAGAAAATCGGGACAGACAGTGAAAGTTTCCCTTCACACAGCTTGCCCCGCCCTTTTGCGGGGGCTCTTCCTGTTCAATCACAAATGTATTTAATACATCGTGGATATACCAATACGAGATTGGCTGCGATCTCATTTCATAGTAATCAATCATCCCAAATTAATTGGTTGTCAAAAATTATAAAACTAAACAGGCTAAGTCCTTTGCTCCATTGCCTTTCAGCAACTTCATCGCTACTATAACCTAGTCCGTCACCGCTATCTCATGCTATCCAAGCATGTTGATGGTCTTGCAACTCACCATAACGATAGCGACTTCTCTTGTTCCATACAAAAGCGCATGTTGAATTCTCCCCGAATGTTATGCAATCAATAATCAGATCATCCATTGCACTTGGTCACAGGCATCCTGACGGCTCGGGATAACTACCTGTTTTTAACATCGTCTCTTTTACATTCGAGGCTTCAGTCGCTGATTCACGCTATTCGATTCTTCAACAAACATCTACAGGAATCTTCGTTCCCGTTTTTCCTTATCGTTCACCACAATGAAAGTTTCCGTTCAATGCAGCACAAGGTGATTTGTAGGCTATCTCTGATCGACATTTCCGGACCTACGGAAGATCAATTCTTTTCTTCTTATCAGGTCATCGGCCAGTTCTGTTTGATCGACCTCCGCATGATTGTTGATCCTCTAAAAAGTCTTCCATCTTTTGCATCTTCACTCTTACAACTGAATGAAGTTCAAGACACACACGTTTGTGCATGTGTCCGTAGCGGGGTTTAGGAAGCCGCGTCCTGTCTCACAGGACCAAACGGAATTAAGAAACAAAACTACAATACAACGCCTAAGTCCCCGCTATGGCACATGCATTTGTTGCCAGCATTGTGGGGCATTCTCATTACTTTGCCAAATAGATTTAACTAATTAAATCCACCTTTGTCCCTTTTCTCAATGTGTTATGGATTTCGGCCACTTTGTCTACATGATTAATCAGGTTGTTAATTTCAATTTCATCATGATCTGATTGAATGTTCACCTTGTAACTAATATTCGAAGCGGGTTCACCCTCGCCACCAAAGTCACCAAATACACTAACTTCGATACTTTTAATATGTATTCGCCTACGGTCAGCCTCACGATATACATCATTGCAAAAACATGTCGCTAATGATAAGAATAGAAGTTCACCTCCGTTAATGGAAGAACCTTGTCCTGATGATTTTGAAGGAATTGAAATGTTCTTAATATTGTCATTTGTTGATACGACAATATTATTACTGTTCAGGCTATTCTTAACTGTCGCAAATATCCTCATGTCATCATAGTTTTTGTGTCGTGCCCCATTACGTTTGTGCTTATGCAGTGGCGGGAATAGGAGCGCTAAAAAATGGAGCGTAGCGGAATGTTTAGCGCGACCTACACGTCACTGTCAACCGTGACAAAACGTTGTTTGAAAACTAAAACTACAAATTTACACTGAACCCCGCCATTGCATAAGCATTTTGTTATGCACAGTGCCGCAGTCGACCGTTACTAAGCAACACGGATGCTAAAGCTTTGGATGTGGGCTGAAGTTGCGCGGCTTTGGCATTGGTGTTGCGGTTCGAAGCACAACTATTATTACAACTTTGTCCAATTGAGTCCACGGTCTTTTTGTCGACTGTGGCAATGTCCATTCAGCTTTCGTATTGGTCAGGTTTTTCAGGTTCTCCCACAACACTTTTTATACTTCACCCCACTTCCACACGGACAAAAGTCATTTCGTCCAACCTTTTTAGCAAAGTTAATTGGTGTTCCCTTATTTGCACCCTCAAGCAATAATTTTGCTTGTTTCTCTAATTCTTCATCAAATGTCCATTTTTCATCATTGAAGGCAATTGCGTCAACGAATCTATTACTGCCTATTAAACTACCTATGCCTATCCAGACATCGGCTTTGCTTTTATATTTTCTTGCTCGACTATGAATTAGCAGTCGATCACCAAGCTCGTCAATGTCATTACTGTCCCAAGAAATGAAAGTTATGCCATGTGTCGATCGCTCCGGCCCTTCCATTATTGAAACGTTGTGAGCTTTTCCGTCTTGTCGTGTTCGGCTCTTAATGAGTTGAAGGCTATTCATTAAGTTATCCCTCGATTGCTCCGACCAGTCAAGAAGGTGAAATATTATATCAGTTTTCTTGGGTATGCTTAGATCATCAATCTGTTTGCAGAGGTCATCAAAAGATGCATTCTTCCATCTGTTTCTAATTTTGTCGGTCTTAGATGAAGTTTCAATTCCAAGTTTAAGAGGATAGTAGTTTCTATCTATCAATTGACCAAAGTCACTTTCAAGCGCAACCATGCTTGCTTTTGGATCTTTCCACAGCTTATGTAATAAATGGTATCCTAGATAATGCATTTCTTCATCTGCAATGAAGTGATCCATTAGCGTTATCCTTTGCCTTATGTAGTAAAATAAATCGTAGGGTTTGTTTAGGTAAAAAAGAATTAGATCTAAATCGAAAACGGTTAGCACCAGTGGGTGAGGATCAGTATTGCTCTTTTCTAACAACGTGCGCGATTGATGCGCCAAACTTGGATAGTTTTCTGTTGTTACAATTAGAATGTATGCGTCATCGATATCTTCAATAATATTGAGTTTTTCACCGTTCTCATTACGAAATACTGCATTCTTTTCGATAATTCTTTTTCTGCAGAGAAGACCCTGTTCATACGCATCTTGCACCGCCCCTTTAAAGTCCTTTTTTAATTGCTGTGAATTTCCCTTCCTCGACAATCGGGTTAGTTTTTTAGATTTAACTTGAACGCAAATCGCTTTGCTACCAAGAATGCATAGAACATCTACGTCAGTGTCATCATGGCCTTTTTTTGATTCAATCTTGACAGACTTATAAACACGACTTTCGCCTAAGGCCTTTTTTAGTAGTTCATATGTTATTTCCTCACCAGCGTTACCTCTATTTTCAGCTAGTTTATCTCGATACAATTTATCTTCAATCATCCAATAGTAGGGACTTTCATAAACCGCTTCGAAAATCGAGTAAGGTATAGGAACAAAGAATCTATCAGAGTCAAGTGGAATAATCGGGCTTGCCGAGAGTATATTGAAATCTCCGATAATTTGAAATTGAGAATTTCTTCCAACTTCATTCTCACCAGCGGAAAATAGTTTTATGTAATCACCGACTTTTAGTTCTGCCGGAAAGTCTGACTCTCTTATGGTAAATAAATCAATAAGCCCTCTGTAAAAGGATTTCCATCCACTCTCGGTAATTTTTGAAGGATCAAGTCCGTTTGAAATATGAAGTTCAGTTTCAAAAAGTCTATGAAACTGATAAAACTCCAGCATAGTCAAAAATTGATCATACTCACTTTTTGGAATTGACTTGTTCTTCTTAAGGTTCTTTAGAAACTTTGGTTTGTTTTCTCGGAGACCCAAAAAGTCAACTTTGTTAATCTTGGATTGAAGCGTGGACTTAATTCCTAAAGCAAACCTTGCTGCCTTCTCAAAGTCAAATGAGACATTATTTTTTAACCACTCTGCATCGTACTTGTATTTTCTTGCTAAGAACTCTAAGTACTGAAAATCATACAGTCCATCGCCCGAATAAAAAATTGGTTCGATGAACATATCTTCGTCCCCGAAGAAATCTTGCTCACGTGACGTATTCCTTTGATCTGGATTTTCAACAAATGGTCGGATTTTATTGAAAAAAGGAATCATGGTTGAATGATGAAGTTCATCCATCAGTTCATATGTTCTCTTTTTTAACTTAATAAGATCAAATGGTGAATTGGGAAAGTCAAGCGAAATTGGTTCTTGAATCAAAAAACCAAGGAGCATTAGAACTTCATTTTTGTTTAATCTTGCCCTATGGTCAACGTTGTGCATTTGCTCAACATTAAGGTGAAAGTCATCCACAACGATCAGGCAAATTGTATATATAAAACCTTTATTTTTTACTAATTGCTTGATGTCTAACAGAACGTCAGTGGTGTTTCTCATCGTAGTCACAAGGTTCTATGTCAGTTGTATGATTGGCTCTTTTGCTTGCTTTGGTGTCGCCCGGGAATGCGTGGCAAGCAAATGTGCCAATGTTCGAAGCACCGAATCTGTCCCGCGGCATTGTGCATAACAATTGCCTATACGCATTGCGTTTACTCCACTTGTATCTTCCAGGTAGAATATTAAGCATTTGATCAAATATAATTCATAAAGTCGTCTGGAAAAAACGCCAGATCTTACGGCTTACACCTTCCTTCAAAATCTCTTCTTCAAAATTTTATTAATCACGTCCTCTTTAGTCATTCATCCTAAAAGTCTATCCTTCATTAACCATTATGCCTCCGCTGTCAACACCATCATAACGCGTGCCATGTAACTGCCAGTGTAGCTGCCGTGTAACTGGCGTGTAACATAAGTGTTTGCTTCATAGAAACCCCTTTTTATGGACGCCACATTCATGCTACATAGGTCTTATCTAATAGTACATGAAAGAACAATGAACCAACATGGGTCTTAGACTAGACACCATCTGGTGGGCATGGCGTTTTACAATCGCCCTTTTGTTCGTTCTTCTTGAAGTTTACGTAAGCTATGAATTATCGTAAAACCAACCTCAAACCTCAAACGTCAAACTTGAAACAAATGGCAGTTACTTTTTTATCAAAGCTAATCAGACCCGGTGGTAGGATCTTTGAACCGTAAACTTTGAACTTCTCTACTCACTCCGTAAAGAAGTAACCGGATTACTTGTCGCTGCTTTAATGGATTGGTACCCCATCGTTAACCACGCTAACACGAAGGCAGACACGCCGGCGAGAAGATAAATCAGAATTCCGATTTCCACTTTGTAAGTATAGCTCTCTAACCACCATGTAACCGCATACCATGACAATGGTGCTGCCAGCACAAAAGCGATGATGATAAGCTTTCCAAATTCTTTTGAAAGCAAAACAACGATACTGCCTACCGAGGCGCCCAATACTTTCCTGATGCCGATTTCCTTCGTCCGCTGTTCAGCTGTGAACGCAGTAAGCGCAAACAATCCTAAACAAGCAATTACAATGGCTAGTATTGAAAAGATTCCGAAGATCTCCCCTAACCGTTGCTCCGATTTATACATATTTCCAAAAGCCTCATCCATAAACGTATAATCAAAAGGTTGTCCCGGTGCCATTGCTTTCCACGTCTTTTCGAGATGTGCAATTACATCTTGTGTGTTCTCAGATTGAAAACGAACCGGCATACTCCAGTTACTTCCACCCAGATATAGGCACAATGGTGTGATGTTTTGCTTCAGCGATTCAAAATGGAAATTTTCCATTACGCCAATGATTGTAAAGTCCTGCGTCTTCTTTTCTTCAACGGCATTGTCCTCAAAAGCAAAAGTGGTTACTTTTTCACCAATGGGATTTTTAAAGCCAAAGCGTTTTGCCGCAGCTTCATTCATAATAATTGCGGAAGAATCTGATGGGAAATCTTTGGAGAAGTTTCTTCCCTGTATGATTTTCATGCCCAACGTATTAATGTAATCGTGATCCACAGACCAGTATTGCATGGAAATAAGATTTTCCTGCGATGGCTGACTTCCCTCGGGCCAGAAACTTGTATCGCTTCGCCCCCATCCTGATATCGGTAAAAATCCTGATGTAGAGACATGGGTGATCGCAGGGTTTTTAAACAATTCGTTTTTGAACGCTTCATGTTGTGTTTCCAGTACGCCTGTATTATTTAAAATAATCACCTGATCTTTTTTAAAGCCGAGTTTTTTATTCTGGATATAGGACAGTTGTTTCTGTACCGTAATTGTTCCAATTACCAGGAAGATCGAAATCATAAATTGAAAAACCACCAGGCTACTTCGCACCACACCACTCTTCATTCCGAGCGCAAGTTTTCCCTTCAACACTTCCACGGGTTTAAAGGCCGATAAAAATAAGGAAGGATAAAATCCGGCAAAGATTCCGATGATTAACGCAGCAGCAACAAGTGCAATGATGAAATAAGGTTCCGTTATTGGCATCGACAAAGAACGTTCCGCCAACACATTAAAACTCGGTAATACAAGATATGTAAATGCAATGGCAAGCACAAAAGCAAAAAAGCTAAGTAAAACAGATTCAGTAAGAAATTGTCTGACAAGGTGAGACCGTAATGAACCCAGTGCTTTGCGTACGCCGACTTCTTTCGCGCGGTTAGATGAACGCGCCGTTGAAAGGTTCATAAAGTTGATGCAGGCGATTCCAAGAATAAATAATGCGATTGCTGAAAAAAGATAGACATAAGTGATATCGCTGTTTACACCAAGTTCAGCCGTGAGGTCCGAATGAAGATGGATATCCGTTACAGGCATTAACGAATACACAAGTTTATTTCCTGTTGAAGAAAACTTTTCAATCGAAAACTCTTCTCCGAATACAGACTTTATCTGTGGACCAACATACGTCTCTATCATCTTGCCAAATTTTGCTTCAAGATCTTTTGAAGAGGTGCCTTCTTTCAGCAAAATATAGGTGTTGAAGTTATTGCTTAACCAGGTGTCGCTCTTGCTTTCGTCCAGGCCCTCCATGGAAAGAATAAAATCAAATTGGAAATGTGTTGTGATGGGTAAATCTTCAAACACGCCCGTGATCATATAATTTTCATGATTGTCAATGATAAGTGTTTGTCCCAAAGCATCTTCACCAGGAAAATATTGTTCTGCCTTACTTCTGCTTATCACCAACGCGTTGGGTTCGGTAAGGGCAGTCGATACATCGCCTTGCAACAGGGGTATGGAGAATACTTTAAAAAAGCCGTTACTTCCCCAGATAACATGTTGCTCTTTAAAATTGTCAGTTTCTCTTTTTATCAGGCGTGACCCCCACGACCGAAAGCGCACTGCTGCTTCAACTTCCGGAAAATCATTCAACATGGTTTCTGCCACCGGAGCCGGCATAACAGCAAGGCGGTGGTGGTTTCCGTTGAATAAAATCTCTGAGTTCAGCCGGTAGATACGATCAGCATTTTTAAAATGCTTGTCGTACGATAGCTCATGCATCACATATAAGGTGATAATTAAACACGACGCAATGCCGAGGGCCAGTCCGGCGATATTAATAAAGGTATAGAACCGATGTTTGGAAAGATTGCGAAATGCAATGGTGAGGTAATTCTTGAACATAAGCTTAACCGTTTTATTTTCCGATAGGAGTATCTGATGTTGTGTTTTACGGATTCCCGTGGTGTATCCGAATTGTTGTAAAACTTTATAATAGGCGTCTATAAAGCGTTGCCCTTTATCCATTTCAACTTCTACACCCGAACATACGTGATCAACAACCTCGTCCTGAAAGCCTTCGAGCACAACACCGTTGTAGGTGAGATCTTTTATCACGTAATCAATATGTTCGGCGGTGAGATGGGCCATTGGATCAACCTACTTGAACCTGTAATACATTGGACATTGTTTTTATAAAGTCGAGGAATTCACTCACACGGTCTTTTGCCAGAGATCTTCCTTCCGGAGTGAGTGCATAATATTTACGAACACGCTTCCCAATGTTAACCACTTCCGTCTTTAATAAACCTTCCGCCTCCAGTTTGTGCAGCGATGGGTACAGTGCGCCTTCGGTTAATAAGACTCTTCCCTCCGACAGCTCCTTGACCCGCTGCGTAATTTCATAGCCATACATCTTACCGTGATCTTTCAGGATCTTCAGTATAATGGTTTGGAGTGTGCCTTTCAATAACTCGGGTGAATGCATAACAGCCTAATACATAATTTTCTTAGGTATTAGACGGGGATTGGCGGAAAGAGGTTGCATGAAAGGGAAAAATAATTTTCGTGCCCATTTAAATACTTTGTTTGATCGGGATTAAATGCATTTAACCGCAAAGGCGGTAAGGCGCGAAGTAACGCAAAGAAGAGGAAAGTCAAATTGAATAATTCCGCGCTTTCTTCCGTGTATTCCGTGCTTTCTGTGAGCTGAAAAAAGCCCATCCAAATTAACGGCTCCATCATCCTCGGTGAGGGTTGATCGTAAGTTTGATGGCATCAAACTTACGTTGCTGACTGACTAGCCTTAATGCACTTAACGGCAGAGATTCTGAGCCGCGAAAGGGGCCAAATTAATTGATACGCAATCATCCCGCGCTCAGAAAGCTAGCATAGAAAGAATTGTATGGGCGGCTGTCACCCACCAATACTGGTAGACAATTGGAACATCGGCATATACATCGCCAATAAAATAAAACCGACTACTCCTCCCAAAAATATAATCATTGCAGGTTCAAGGAACGTATTTAAAAGGCCGGTCTGATGGTCGACATCCGTACTGTATTGTTTTGAAAGTTTTTCAAAAAAGACATCCAGTTTGTTTACTTCCTCACCAACCTTGATAAGCGAAACCATTTTTTTATTGAAGATCGGATACTTTCCAAGGCTTACGTGAAGGCTTACACCATTCATCACATTATTGGAGACAGGCTCCAGGACAAGTTGCAATGGGTAATAGGTCACCATCTGACTAACGAGATCAATTGATCTTAACATGGGAACTTTGGATCCAAGAAGCAGACCCATAGAAGAGCAAAAGCGAGCCATCTGAATGGCATGAACAATTTTACCTATTACTGGTATTTTGCTCACCAGTTTAGCAGAATATTTTTTAAACCACGTTTCTTTTCTTTTTAAATAAAAAAACATGACCAATGCTCCTATGCAACTAAATAAAACCAAAAAGTATGATTGAACTGCATCAGAAACCTGAATTATAATACGAGTAAGAAATGGCAACTCACCTCCGAAACGTTTAAATACATCGCTAAACATTGGCACGATAAATAGCAACATAAAACCAACGGCCCCAATAGACGTAAGCAAAATTATTACCGGGTACGACAACGTACTAATGAATTGCCGGCGCTGTTTTAATAGCGTGGTGTAATAGGCATTGAGTTGCGACAAAACAATATCTATTTTTCCGGTTTCTTCGCCAATTTGAATGCTGAAATACTCATACGGCGTAAAATGTGATGACTTTTTCATCGCCTCCCAAAGTGAATCACCGTTAATAAGATCTTCCTTTACCTGACGAATGATTCCGGCATGTTTTGGCTTTACCTGTTCCTCTTCTATTAATTCAAGAGCAGACTTAATATCCAATCCTGACATCAATAACGTTGACAGCTCCAGGTAAAAGGATTCTTTTAGCTTGTCAGAAAACTTAACCGGAAAAAGATTAATCTCCTGATCCAACAATTTTTTTAAATCGATGGAACTATCCTTTGACGCTTGTTTTTGCTGCTTTTCAAATTGACGTATGTCTAATCCGCTCATGGCAAAGTATCACGTTTTGTTTCTACTCGGGAAGCTACATCATACTGCTTAAAGACCGCAACTTTTACAGGCTGATGCGTCTGTAAGGTAAAAGTTATTTCATCTATTTTACCGGGAAATTTCTCAATGTCTTTGGATCGCCACATAAAATGCGGATCGGTAATTCGACATTTAAAGGTATCCATAACCGTTCCCTGCCTCCGAATAATGTCTTCTTCAAAGAAGACGTATTGCACCGTTCCTATGCCTGTGATTTGCGAACACTGGATATCCACCGGTGACATCGCATAGACTGTTTCGCTTCTTTCCATATCCTTCCTTAAAAGGAAATACAAACTGGAAAGATCATGCATCGCCTCTTGTTTTCTGGAGAGGTTTATTTGGTAGGTCGTAATGTTATAATAGGCCAGGTAAATTATGCTGATCACCATGCTGCTCAACACAAGGACTATGAGCATTTCGACCAGAGAGAACGAATTTATTCTACGGCTTATCAGGGACATAGACCAGGTGTTTTCTTTCCGCAATCATTTTGCCACCAGGCTCTCGCGCCTCCAATGTAATCAAGAGCAAATTGCCTGACCCTGGGTAAGTTTTGACCTCCTGGTAAATAAATACTTCATCATACGTAACTTCTTTGTTTTGATAATCTTCCGACCGTACGGTATTTGTATACACCTCATTGAGCATCATTTCGCATGACAATTTAAAAGCATATAATCCAGAGCGCTGAACATTAAGGTAAATCACCATGGCAAGTGAAAAAACCAATGTGATAATGACAAGTGCCACCGTAACTTCAATAAGCGAAGAACCTTTTAATCGAGAGCCTATCATGGTCTGCTACATTTCTTCATTTTAACCATTTTGCAATAACCAATGCGTCGGTATTAGCCCATAACAACGATCCCGGCATAAACTCAGACCGTTTAGAACTGTTCAGTTCTGCATTAAGCAGATGGCTTGCATAAGGGGTCGATCCATCTATTGCCACAAAGTTCCTAGCCATAAGGTGGCCCCAGATACTGCCCTGTATGTTTGCTTGACCATTAATGTAAGCTGAACCATGCAATATTGCTCCGTTTTGAATTGTAAAAATTCCCTTGCTGCCAATTGTCTTGTCATGACCTGGCATAACAACCAACCCTTCTAACGTCGTATTTTTTCCTAGCACAATTGTACTATCTCTTTCCTTTCCCATAAGAACGAGTGAGCTTGGATAGCGTAAAGTACATTCAGATCCAACCCGAATATAACTTGATGAAATGCACTGTATCGACCCTTGGAATCCATTATCGATATCAATATGAGGCGCTATAAGAATCACATTATTAATTATCGCATTTGCCGTAACGCGCACTTTGACGGCCGAATGAATAATAACGTTACCAGATAATGAATCCGAAAGGTCGATTGACTGTTCGCTGTAATAATAATACGGTTGAGGCGTTTCGAATGAATAAAACGCAGCTGCGGGATAATTTTCTGTGGCGATTGAAGAGAAGGTATCGTCAAAAAATCCTCGAAAATAATGAATCAGAGCTGTATCTATTGGAAGAATCTCGCGATCACTTTGCTGCACATCCCCCGAGATTAATTTTTTGCGAGCGTATCCCTTTCCATTAATGAACCCTGTTGAAAGTTTCCTTTCAGAAATAAAAATATTACCTTCAATTGTTGTATTTCCAACCAGGTAGATCGGGCTATTATTTTCAGGCGAATACACCACTGCTTTACCTTTTTCATCTGGCAAAGCCGTAATGACCGCGGTTGCAAACTGTATATGATTTCCCCGCCATGCCTTCACAGAAAGAATCTCAAAAACACCCCAGGGCCTGCGTACAATAGTTACAGAATCTTGTTCCTGCGAAAACAGGTCAATGGTAATAGGCTGGTTAAATTCCAATTGCTTTCGATTCGCCATTCCATATTGAATCGCCGACTGAACATTCTCCAACAGATGATCATCGATGCTTTGCTTAAGATAAGCGATCTTACTATAGTATACGAGTAAGATCATAGATGAACACAAAAGCGATATTATTATACCAATCACCAGGGTAAGTTGTAACACTCCTGCTTTAACCCGGTGGTTTATGAAGGTAAATGATTGCATCAAATTCCTTTGGTAACTCATAACCTGGTCGGATCATCCGGATCATGGTAAGCCTTTGGCTGTGAAGTGTCGTGCTTTTTGAGTTTTCCCGGGCGTTTCTTTTTTTCTGTTTTGGAATCCGATTTATTCTGAGCCTTGACCTTTATCTGCGTCGGTTTTTTCAGGTTTTTCGAGTTCCCTTCTTCCGATGTTTTCTTCTTTTTCAGATCGGACCTCTTCAGACTCTTGCGGTCTTTCTTCTGTCGGAGACTATCGGTTGCCGGATGAGTTGTCTTGTTTTTTTTGACTTTAATCTTTTTTACCTTAGGAACAATAAGTTTACCGTTGTCAAATCGCTCTGTTTTCAAAGTGGTGCCATCTTCATTGTAATGGATAATCTTTCCAACTAATTTATCATTCCTGTATTTTCCTTTTTTAGCGGTTTCTCCCGTTACATAAAACTCCCGGAAGGGACCGGAACGTACACCCTGCCTGTAGACCAGCTGGGTTCTCATTTCACCGTTATCATACCAGGATAACCAAACACCGGTTTTCAAACCATGGTTAAATTCACCTTTTCCCAGCAAACTACCCTGATGATTAAATTTTTCATATACGCCATGCAATACTTTACCCGTGTAAGCGCCACGCGTTGTCTTTACATCGCCGTCATGAAACCATGTATAGTATTTTTTTAAATCGGGCTGTAAGTCCGGGTCAGGTTTTTTAATATGGAAAGTAAAAGTGCTATCGCCGTTAGACTGCGTGATCGTAGGATCTATTTTTAGGCTTTTGAACATACGTTCCTTAAATAATCTCTCCTGGCAATGGGCAGTTAGACAGGCGATTAATAACGTAAAGGCAACGAAAATTTTAGTAAAAAACGTCATAAATAATATGCCACAACATACGAACTTTACGTGAGAAGTCGGTCAGAAATTCAATCGAAAATTAATTCTTGGGGACACTGAATCATAAATGGGTGTTTGAATTAAGTTACCTATGAGGGACTTTAGTGAAGGCAGTGATTCTTTTGGTCTCGCTCTCTTACCCGTTTAGGGTTTATCGATTTATCTAGTGAAATTACCGCTCAGGCCGACTTAATTATTTACCCACCGAATTGGAAGTTCCCAGGATTTGCTTGAGCTGTTATCCGAAGCGTTAAAAACTGTTATATCATCCTATCATCAACATTCTTCAGGCCAATAAACACCTACAAAAGTTTAATTAAGACAATGATAAAAAAGCACAATACCATCGCTGTATCAAATTTTATCGAAAAAGGAGTGGGAAATTCTAAAACGTTTTAAAGTTTGACTACGGATCCGTGGCCATACCGTGTAGTACGACTTCGGTCTAAAATCTGATATTACTTTATTGCAGCTGTACATGCATGAAGAGCGTTTGATGAAGCCAAAGACAACGATCTTGCAAGAGTTAGGACAGCGCATTGGTAGGGGCGCGTGGTCGCAAAAGTAGCCAGGCCGGAAAATTAGAAAATTCTTTTGATAGAACTCTTGATGTTTCTTATAAAAGAAGATCTTTTCAAGATAAATGAATTGGTAGTACTATCATAGTCAGAAGGATCTAAAACAAATTGTTTGCATTGTGATGGTCTAAAACTTGAACCTTCGAACTTTCTGGTGCTCCCATAACTAACACTCAAATTATTCGCATCAACTCCTTCAACTCTAATACACCCAATATATTGATCAGAAAAGTCAAACGGTAAATAAGAAACTTCGCTACTTCCCAAGTTTTTTACAGCATCCAGCCAGCATTCAAGCAAACGTTTTATGTTCAATATTACTTTCTCCTCGGATTCATCTCCATGTCTAAATGAATTATCAAGTGCAAAATAATACGTGTCTGCAACCTGAGAAAAATTAATTGGTTGAAGATTTAGTAGAAGGTTTGTATGACCTTCTATTCTCCGATCCATTAGAATATTTATCATAGTAGCTTAATTTACCGGGTAAGCTGTAATCAC
>Ga0196965_1000369_pt1 | contig 29427 bp, 27 predicted proteins | sample S1_20metaG_FD_148668 | JGI IMG/M metagenome (GOLD analysis project Ga0196965, IMG submission 148668) | Soil microbial communities from Anza Borrego desert, Southern California, United States - S1_20 | ecosystem: Environmental > Terrestrial > Soil > Desert | place: USA: California | collected...
GCTGCCAAGAAATGGTCAATGCCAATCCGTGACTGGAAGCCCGCTCTGAATCAGTTTATGATTCTCTATGAGGATCGGTTTCCGGAGATTTTTTAACGGCGGTTTACACGGAAATTTTTACACCCTCTCGCTTATTGCTCGATATTGTGTAGTAGTTTTTACTAGTTAAAAATCTGGCAATGCTTTCCGACATGATGAGGCAAGCTTTTATGGCTGCCCGCTTTTCTTTATCTTCACCTGCGAATAGATTGAGTATTTTAGGGAAATAGCGGTTTGTGTAACGATCCCCTTGCTCATTAAAGTCTCTAAGCTCTGCAGTCCTGAATTTATCAGTCGTCTTTTCTTCTTCTGAATAGTCCAGCCCTAAAAAGCTAACAAATCTAGCGAAACATTCTAGGTAGCTTGGAATTTTGATCATGGATGCAGATAAAGCCGAATTTTGATCCTTGCGCATTTCAAACCATTCGTATAGGTCGATTTACATAAAAATATTTTTTAGTCACTTGTTGTCGTAACCAAGGGATCTGGAAGAAGCTGGGTATATCTCAAAAGATTTAAAGTTTAGCATTTGTATCGCATCAACGCGCATGAGATTGATCAGCGCAGCTATTAATTTCCAGATCTTTGGAGTGAAATAAATGACCCAAAATATACCAATACAATTCATCCGTCTTCCAGAAGTTATAAAGGTTACCGGTTTATCGCGGAGTACAATCTACGCTAAGGTCAATCCCAATTTAAAATATTTTGACCCCAGTTTCCCAAAGCCCATTAAATTAACGTCAGGCAATAAGGGGGCTACCGCCTGGTCTCTCCAAGAAATCTTAAACTGGATGAAATCTCGCCTCGACGATCGCTAGGCCAAACGGAGATATTATCGAACCGGCCGCCAGCGTACCCTGGCGGTAGATGTATTAACTTCTTAATCTAGGTGCGATCTCAATTAAGCCAGATGACAATCGATACGAGGCTGAGCATGGCTTGATAGTTTCTGGCTAATCTCTCATAACGTGTAGCGATACGGCGGAAATGCTTCAATTTCTGAAAGCAACGTTCAACCCAATGCCGTTCTTTATAGAGCTCCTGATCAAGTTCTCTGGGCACTTTCCGGTTCTTTTGCCAGGAATCACGGGTATAGCCTGGTTCTCTGCTATAGCGGAGATAAACGCATCGGCATCATAGCCTTTATCGGCCAGCACATAGCCGGCTTCAAAGCCTGCAATCAATGGTTCAGCTTGCGTATATTCAGATGTTTGCCCCGCTGTGAGCAATAAGCGCACCGGATTGCCCAGGGCATCAGCAGCGGCATGAATCTTTGTGCTCAAGCCGCCACGTGACTTGCCCATGGCCTGATCCTGCTGCTGTTTTTTTGCTGCCCCATGCTGATGAACTCTGACAATACTGCCGTCCGCCATCAAATAGTCAAGGTCTAGGTTGTCAGAGACCGCAGTCAGTATATTTGTCCAGGTGCCTTTCTGCGATCAACGACTATAGCGCACATAGATCCGATGCCAATGGCCAAAGCACTCAAGCAAGTCTCGCCAGAGAGAGCCTGTCCTGGCAATCCATAATACTGCTTCGACGAATAAGCGGTTGTCAGCCGCTGTCACTCCGCAATCGCCAGCTTTGCTAGGCAACTGGTCTTTGAGACGCTCCCATTCATCATCGCGCAGTACCGTACGCTCCATCAGGTTCAGTCCAAAGCCGGCTAAGATACACTAGCTGATCAGTGAAGCAAATAGCAAACAGATTGAGAACGCCCCTAGATTTTATTTAGCAAAAAACCTTTAGCATGGCGTTTAATCTACAAATTGCTGGTTTTTTTCAACAACCTGCTATTTTTGACCTAATTTTAAGAGCCATAATTTTATCATCTTATAATCCGTAAAACCTTATTGACCAGCTCGATCCCTTTCTCTATACGGTCATCCAGATCAATCCCTTTATCGTTTTGCTGTACTCTAAAATGACCTGATTCAGAAATGATATTTTGCTGCACTAACTGATCAAAAATATCATTATGGTACGAAACATCATTGCTATTCGCTATCAAAAAACCATCGGGCGAACTTGAAACACTCAGTAAATCATGGCCTACAGTTATGTTTAATTTATCTCCGTAATTTCTTAGCTCAAGTCGCTGATCATTTACAAGCCGTTTAATGGATTCCAAAAACGGATCCCAGTGATAGCCATTAAACTGTCGCTCTTTCATTTTGTACACAACGTATTCACTTTTCGAACGGCGCGAGTAATATCCCTGATTACAGTTTTGCCTGAATGAATCGTATTTTAAATAGTAATATTTCCAGTCTTTCGGCTGCTTCAGATAAGCGTCCAGCGTGTGATTAATTCTATTCGTCGGTGTTTCGTCCGGCTCCCGCTCAAAGTGAGCCAGACATTCTATCAACACAGGCTTGGTTTTGTTGAATAACTGCCTTTTATTGTAAGCCGGCGTGGTGAGGAATTTCCTCCAATCACTTTGCCTGCCGGAAAGCATATTGGTAAGATCACCGTCATCCTGGGTATAATCGCCAAAACACAGGAGGAGATTGGACAGCCTACGCCAATCTCCTCCAGAGTTTTCCTCCTTGAAAATAGATAAAAACTGCTGACTTCTGCTTTTCAGGGTATTATCCAGGTCAAAAAGAGTAATACAGCCCCGCAAAAGAGCACTATCTTCCAGGCGGTATAGGGTTTCTTCTTTTTCTGGCTGTTGTTCCAGATATTTCTGTTTGTCTTTTTCTTCCTGAATCTGATCCTTTTTGAAGTAGTGGAAAATATTAATATTCCCTTCCAGTACATAATTTTTTATTTCATTCAACCCTTGGCCAATAGTGTGGATGCGGAGCTCGTTTTCGGAATTGGCTACTAAATTACGGATAATGCGTATTTTTCGGTTGAAACTGTCTGTCTGATGAATAAGCTGCAGGGTGCAGGCATACAGCAAAATCTGCTCAGGCAAAGAGACACCTCTGCTGCTTTTTTCGTAGTAAAACAGGCATGTTTCAACCAGATTTACCTGCTTGTTCTGAAAATAAAAGCGTACTTTATCGACACCAAAATGCCCTTGATCATAATAAAAATGCCGCTGCCAAAAATTAGGGTCTTTATCGTGTTGAAGAGCTAGTTTGTCTAGCGCATCGAACAAAAATTCTGCTCGTTCCCTGTTGCCGTATATAGCCTCGATTTCTTTAACCGAAGAATTGTGCTCTGTAAAAGGGAGTCCGGCAACATATGCCTGCATATCGGTGAGATAATTGATCAGCCTTAAAAAACATGCATCGGCTGTCAGGGCTAGATCGGCATTATTTTGTTGGACTGTATTACTGCTATACACCACATCCCAGATAAAATCCGCCCAGAGACCGTCCACTGAATGTTCGAAGCGCTGACGCAGATCTTCAGCGGGCAATGTTTCTATAAAACCGGCTTTGAAGTACTCAAAATCAGTCAGGGGTTTGCCACGCGAATTCATCTTGATGTACAGATCATCAGGCAGGCCTACTTGCTTCATGTCGAGCATATACAGCATCAGCGGATGATCAGACCGGGTTAGTACTCCCCATACGTTGCTGGATGCCAGCGCTTGATAATGATTTTCAATATCGTCCAACATCACCAGCATGGCAACTATGCTAGGGTCGCAATCCCAGGACTCAAAATACCAAGGCTGGTCTTTAATTTCCTGCGTTATATGAGAATACGAAAACTCAGGATTGAATTGGGTAAGTTTCTGACAAAACATATTGGTGCTATGCCGTGTTTCGTAACGAAATTTTTTCAAAATTTCGGTCTCGGCAATTCCCGCTTTTTCCTGCTTGCTTATATACCAATACAACAGCCAAAGGGTAGTGAGCCGTTGCTGCCCATCAATGGGGTAAAACTCATGCTGTAGCTTGCTTTCCATGCGATAACCGTAAATGAAATCCAGTTCCAGGAGGGCATCCTTTTCTCCATTCAGCGTAGCCTGGATAACGGAGAAAATGGCCTCCAGAAACTTCTGGCGTATGATCGTGCTTTTGGCATCGCTGCGTCCCTGTGCATAATCACGCTGTATGATGGGCACTACTACTTCATTTTGATTGAGTATGTCGTTAAAACTAATCTTCATAGGCTATGGTTATAGTTTCTGGTTTTTCTTCTTTTAGGTACGGCATTAGATGGCGGCGGATATCGTCCAAGTAATGCTCTCGGTCGCTAGCCGTCCACAGGGTATATGCAGGCTGTTGCTCATCTGAATAGTATTTCAAGAATACCCGCTTGGTGGCAGGAGGAATATATTCACCCCGTTTGTCCATGGCTGTGATTTTTCGGCGCTTCACTTCAAAGGCGGAATTGCTGAGCACTATGTTTTCTTTTAGACCCAGCAAAGCCAAGTTCTCTATGCGGTGCATAAACTCATGCCCGATTTCTCTATTTTCGTTGAAATACGGAAGTATACGCTGGCTAAGTGATTTGAATAGCTGGAACGTAAGCGTTTCGTAGCTCTGCTCGGTTTCCAGAATAAGCGCATGGAGGGCTTTATCGTCCGTGGCTTTTTCCTTCAGTAAGCGAATGTGCTCTTTGAGCCATTCCTGCCATTGTTCTTTCTTATTGGGGTCGATGTCTTCAGTGTTCTGGGCATGGATGTGCTCAAGGCTGCCGACAATCTGTTTGTAGATTTCAAAAGGAAAAAACTCGTTCCTGTTATGGTTATTGCGGATGATTTCCAGGTTATGCAGTAACAGTATCCGGCTGATCTTGTCATAATCACCCTGGCGGTTAAACTGCAAGTCGTCCCAATCCCCGGGAATGGTAGCCGTAATATGCTCATCCAGCGCAAGTTCAAAGTCGCGTTTCTTTTGGCTCTTCCTCAGGCGGACAAGATCTCTTGCTGGGGTTCCCGCAGCAATCAGGTACCCAATCTTGTGGTATAGGTTTTTGTCGCTGAACCAGTAGCGAAATGAGCGGTACACTTCCTCCAGTTCAATCCATTTTTGCCACAAGCTTTCAGCGGTTTCTTCTTCGTCAAAAAAATGAATAAAGCTGTACAAAGGATCCGGCTCGCGTTCCTTTTTGCCGGTCAGGATGTCGAAGAGCAGCTCTATTTTGCTGCTGTAGGCTGCCGGTGGACGGTTGGTGATGAAAGCCCAGAAGCGGGGTTCATTCAGCCCCGCTTCGATTTCATCCCAAATTTGGATGATTTCTGTTTTCCGCTTGATCTGTTCTTCGGACGTTTTCTGACCAAAGCTTTTGCTGTTGAGAAATTTGGCTTTGCTGAGTTCAGCTGCCGTAAGCGGGATCTTACCACGGTTGAGCCTCGTAAAAAGTTCCTTGCTCTTCTGACTCTGGCGACCATTTTCAGAGTCAAAAACTTCATACCAAATAACCTGCACGCTCCATTCAGGGGTTATATTTCTGCCATTACTATCTTTTAATATTCCCGGCAATATCACGCTCAACATTGTTTCTCTGACGGATCGTGGAATACCCTTGCTCCCATCTTCAAACCAGTCTTTTATTGTCTGGTAAGCCTCACTCATATAATACAAGTCAGGCTTGGAAGCATTGTATTTACTGCACTCCAAAAACTCCTTTGATTCAAGGCGCGTTTTGTAATAAACAGCGAAACGCTCTGCATGATATCCTTCTGTTTTTAAATCTGTTTTCAAGTGCTCCAGCATCAAGTAGGTAAGTATACGGTGCAGAGTGGTGAGTCGTTGTTGCCCGTCAATGAGTTCGTAACCCTCCACTGCCTGTCCTTGATCATCCTGCCAGATGGCTTCTTTCACCACTATGGGCTGAAGACAGTAAAAGCTGTGGGAGCTTCCTTTGGTTCGATATTCCCAGATGTCATTGAGTAGTTGGCGTACATTGTGTGTTGTCCAACGGTAGCCACGTTGGTATTCTGGAATATAAAAGTTCATCCCCAGTAATTCTGTGATGCTCTTGAGCCTAATGTCATTATTTGCAGTATCCTGATGATTCATCGATCAATTCAATTTTTGGTAGTTTTTCAGAAAAGTTTCTTGCATAACCCGATGCCCGATGGCTGGATAATTCCTCTCCAGCTTCTAAACAGATTTAATCATGACCATCAGAGTAGGAGCATCCAAACGAGTGGCCCGATTTCACAGCGTCGCGCGAATTTGAAATTCTACGAATTGAATTTATAAAAAGGCGAGCCAATCGCTCGCCTAATAATTTAAATCCACGCATTTTGACCTCTACTAGACTGCGATAATGATAACTTTATTCGATAGGAGTTGGCTATCGTCAGCAGGGAGAGCCGATCAGTAACAGCAATTACTAAAACCTAAGTATAGCCCTTTGAAGCTATCAACGCTTATTGGCTAACAGCGGCGTAGACTTTGAACGATGACGCCATGAGAGAGTCTTGTAACAACAAAAATTGTCGCAAATCGAGAACATCATGCAAGACATTCCAGAGGAAAAGAGCACAAAAAGATTAAAAAACTTTTTTGTGATTCGGATCGTTTCTTTTGCCAAACCCGCTTCCACTAAGACTTGTGCGGATTTATGACCTTTAATTTTGAGAAAAACTGGGGCAATTTACAGAATTATACGGATTTTTTTCGCAACAACAGATCCGCTTCGAAAGGGAGTTCGTTTTGTGCGGTTACCTTGTCTCCATACCGCACTTGGAAGCCTTGTTGGAATTTTCCGTTCGGAAGTTTCAGAAAGAAAAATGCAATGCTTTTTGTTGTTATCAGGTCAAAGTGGATGTTTTATTAACTTATCCTACCTAAAACGCGGACGATATTGGGAGAGATAGGTGAAGACATTCTCCTTCACAATTCTTAACTGACGTAGGCTTTGTGATCGATCTTATTTGAAGGGGTAAGTTGATGATAAAGAATAACAGCAAATAAAAACCGTATCCCAAACCGTATCCCAAAAAATAAAGATATTGCGATTTTAGTTTTTATAGCTCTTATGCTTGCCATAAGTCATTGATTCAATTGGTCGGGACGAGAGGATTTGAACCTCCGACCCCTTGCACCCCATGCAAGTGCGCTACCAAGCTGCGCTACGCCCCGACGTATTGAAATATAGATAGTGTCTGAGAAAGGGTTGAGAACTCAACCCCTAGCTGAGCGGCAAATTGTACTACATTCGCCACATTAAATCTATTTAAGTAATTCTAAAATATCTTCGAGTTCGCCAATCAACTGATGAATCAACTGCTTGGTGCGGGTTGAATCTTCTTTGGCGTCATCACTGGATAGATGAGCCCTAGCGCCACCGATCGTGTAACCTTGCTCATATAAAAGAGATCTGATTTGCCGAATCATCAGCACGTCGTGGCGCTGATAATAGCGGCGATTGCCCCGCCGTTTGACAGGACTGAGCTCAGCGAACTCTTGTTCCCAGTAGCGGAGCACGTGAGGTTTTACGCCACATAGTTCGCTGACTTCACCTATTGTAAAATATCGTTTGGCCGGTATGGCCGGCAGTTCATTGTTGTTACTCGGCTCCAGCATAAGCTTCTACTCGGGCTTTAAGTTTTTGACCTGACCTGAATGTTACCACACGCCGAGCGGTTATGGGAATCTCTTCACCCGTTTTCGGGTTTCTGCCAGGACGGCTATTTTTATCGCGGAGTTCGAATTTTCCAAAACCGGAAATTTTTACCTGCTCACCATTTTCCAAAGAACCTTTAATTTCTTCAAAAAACAATTCGACCATTTCTTTTGCTTCACGCTTGTTTAAGCCAAGCTCGTCAAACAGCCTTTCGGCAAAATCTGCTTTAGTTAATGCCATTGAATCAATCTCTCAGCTTTGCACTAATTTTATTCATTACTGTGTCTAACACTCTGTTTAATATAGCATCTATTTCAGAATCTGTTAGCGTTTGTGAATAATCTTGTATGGTTAAACTTAAAGCCACACTTTTGTAACCTTCTTCTACGCCTTTGCCGCGATATACATCAAAAATTACTATGTCCTGCAGAGCCTGTTCCGCACAACCTTTAATAGTATTGATGATGTCATCGGCTGAGATCTCTTCCTTGACAATCAAGGCTAAATCACGACGCACCGATGGGTATTTTGACAAAGGCTTGAATACCGGAATCAGCTTATTTAACAACAAGTTCTGATCTAATTCAAACAAAAAAACTTGGGTATCGAAGCCCAGCTGTTTTTCCAAGGTCGGATGCAGCATGCCGAGCCAGCCTATTCTTTCCCCTGCCAGATTCAAGATTTCAGCCGTCTGCCCGGGATGTAACGCTGCCTGCTTGGCTGGAGAAAATTTTACGTCGCAACCGGTCAAAGCAAACATGGCCTGCACGTCGGCTTTCACATCGAAAAAATCGACTTTTCGGGTTTTCTCACCCCATTGCTCAGCGTAGGCGCTTCCCAACGCCAAGCCCGCCAGCATTTTCTGCTGTTGGGTTTCTCCGCCTTGATTAATAAAGCGCAAGCCGGTTTCAAACAAACGCACCCTGTTCTGCTGGCGATTGGTATTATGCAATGCGGCGTTCAATAGGCCGCACCATAATGTGGTGCGCATGACCGACAATTCCGAGGAAATCGGGTTTTTCAAGCTGATAAATGCGTCATCAGGCGCTACTGCCTTCTGAATGTCTTCATCAACAAAACTATAGGTGATGGCTTCCTGATAGCCTCTGTCAACCAGCAGATCTTTAACCCGCTCTATATCCAGCACGGCCTCTGTTGCCTTGCTTAATTCAGAGCGCATTAACAAACTGCTGCTCGGCAGATTGTTATAGCCATAGATACGCGCTAACTCCTCGATCAGGTCCGCTTCGATAGCGATATCGAAACGAAAACCCGGCGGCGTTATTTGCCAGCCATCGGTCTGCGTTTCCACTGACATGCCCAGATGTTGAAAAATCGTCACGATTTCTTCATCAGCCAGGGCGATGCCCAGTATTTTCTCTATGCGTTGCCGTCTAAGCAGAACAGGCGGGCGTTTAAGCAATGCCGATTCGGCTTTTGCTTCGGTAACAGGCCCGACGCTGCCGCCTGCGATTTCAACAATCAATTGCGTGGCTTGCTCAATCGCCCTTTCCTGCAAGGTGGGATCGACACCGCGCTCGAAGCGGTGGGATGAATCGGTATGGAGACCGAATCGGCGCGCTTTACCGGCAATGCTTTGCGGCGCAAAAAACGCGCACTCCAGGAATACGTTTTGCGTTTCGTCACTGACGGCCGACTCGCTGCCGCCCATGACGCCGGCAAGCGCCAGTGCTTTTTGATCATCGGCTATTACTAACGCGTCAGGATCAACCGTGATCACCTGACCATTCAATAAAGAGAGTTGTTCGTCCGCTTTACCCCAGCGCACGTTGATGGAGCCATTCAGCTTGGCGGCATCGAAAGCATGCAAAGGCTGGCCCAGCTCGATCAGCACATAGTTGGTGACATCAACCAAAGGTCCCAAGCTTCTCAACCCGGAACGGCGCAGGCGCTCCTGCATCCACAAGGGTGTTTCGGCTTTGGCGTTTACCCCTTTGATCAATCGCCCGAGATAGCGCGGGCAAGCGTCCGCTGCATCGACCTTGACCGCCAACGAATCCTGATGACTGACTGTAGCCTTCTCGACTTGAGTCGGCGACCAGTTCATGCGGTTTAAAGCCGCCACTTCACGGGCAATACCTTCCACGCTCAGGCAGTCCGCTCTGTTAGGCGTTAAATCGACTTCGATAATGGTGTCATTCAATGACAGATATTCGCGGATATCGACACCTACCGGAGCATCAGCGGCCAATTCCATTAAACCGCTGGCGTCGGCTGCCAAGCCCAGTTCTTTTTCCGAGCACAGCATGCCGAACGATTCCACGCCCCGCAGCTTGGATTTTTTGATTTTGAAATCGCCGGGCAGTACGGCACCGATCAATGCCGCCGGAATCTTTAGCCCGACGCGCACGTTACTGGCACCGCAAACAATTTGTAAAGGCTCTGCTTCTCCGACAGCGACTTTGCACACCCTTAACCGGTCGGCATCAGGATGCTGTTGCATTTCCAGAACTTCGCCGATAACCACGCCGCTGAACATGGCCGCCGCGGGCGTTACGGAATCGACTTCAAGGCCTGCCATAGTCAACTGCTCGACCAGTTCTTCTGTGGTTATGGCCGGATTGACGTAATCTCTTAACCAGGCTTCACTAATTTGCATGATTCAAGCTTTCCCGTAACTGCAACTTATTTGAATTGTTCTAAAAATTTAAGATCATTCTCAAAAAATAATCTCAAATCATTGATGCCGTATCGCATCATGGCCAGACGTTCCACGCCCATGCCGAATGCGAATCCCGAAAATTGTTCGTGATCAATATTCACCGCCCTGAAGACTTCGGGGTGGATCATGCCGCATCCGCCTACTTCCAACCAACCGGTGTCCTTGCATACACGGCAGCCCTGGCCGTCGCACATCACGCAGGAGACATCGAACTCCGCCGAAGGCTCGGTGAATGGAAAATAAGATGGGCGAAAACGGGCTTGAACATCTTTTTCGAAAAACGCCCGTAAAAACTCGAAAATAACGCCTTTCAAATCGCCAAAGCTGACATCGGTATCGACGAGAAAACCCTCTACCTGATGAAACATGGGCGAGTGGGTAAGATCCGAATCGCAACGATATACCCGTCCAGGCGCAATGACCTTTAGCGGCGGCTGCTCGGATTCCATGACCCGGATCTGCACGGGCGAGGTATGTGTTCTCAAAACCGTATGCGCATCAAAATAAAAGGTATCGTGCATGGCGCGCGCCGGATGATGCTCAGGAATATTCAAGGCGCTGAAATTATGGTAATCGTCTTCGATCTCAGGCCCTTCGACCACTTTAAAGCCGACACCAGAAAAAATCTTGGAAATTCTTCTCAACGTAGTCGTCACCGGGTGCAATCCGGCAACGAACTGCCCTCGTCCCGGCAAAGTCACATCGACACGCTCGCTGGCTAGTCTTGCTTCCAACGCAGACTGCTCCAGCGTATTTTTCCTGGCTTCAAACTGTTCCTGAAATTGATCTTTGGCTTCGTTGATGACCTGTCCGACGGAACGGCGCTGCTCAGGATCAAGTCTGCCGAGTTCTTTCATCTGCAGGGTAAATAGCCCCTTCTTGCCGAGATAGTGAACACGAACCTGATCGAGCTGATTAAGATCTTGTGCTTCCGCAAGCCGTTGTAATGCCTGCGCGAGAATTTCTTCTAGAGTGGCCGACACTGCTCAACTCGCTTATTTAAGTAGATGGGGAGGATAATCCAAAAAGGATTTTTTAATCAAGGAAGGCAAAACCTTCATCCACCTTCTCTCCGATCGGAGAGAAGGTGAATAATCGAATTACTCAGCAGGAGTAATCGTTTTCTTTCTTCAAAGCGGACTTTGATTTGCTTTAGCGATTTTCGCTATTTCAGCAAAAGCTTCCATATCACGTACAGCGATGTCGGCTAGAACCTTGCGGTCTATTGCTACATTCGCTCTAGTCAAGCCATTGATCAGGCGACTGTAAGACGTACCGCACAATCTGGCTGCCGCATTGATACGAACGATCCACAACGCGCGGAATTGGCGTTTTTTCTGTTTACGGTCGCGGTAAGCATATTGTCCTGCTTTGATTACCGCCTGCTTGGCAACGCGATAAACGCGACTGCGTGCACCGTAGTAACCTTTCGCTTGCTTTAAAACTTTTTTATGTCTTGCTCTGGCTGTTACGCCGCGTTTTACTCTAGGCATTATTCTGCTCCTCTATGTTAGCTGTAAGGCATCATGCGTGCTGCCATACGCACATCTGATGGATGAATACTTGCCGGCCTGCGTAACTGTCTTTTTCTTTTAGTGGATTTTTTAGTCAGAATATGACGTTTAAATGACTGACCACATTTGAAACCGCCGTTGCCTGTGCGTCTGAAACGCTTGGCCGCACCACGGTTGGTTTTTATTTTTGGCATTTGTTTGCTCCAATAATTATAAATACAAGATCCCTGAGAAAATAACCCAGCAAGGCAAAATGCATGGCCCTGAAGAATTATGCACATCATAAAACGATGCCTTCAGCAGCACATCCTGTGCTGCCTGATAACTTTAAAACGACTAATGGAAAATGTGGCGGTTTATTTTTTCTTCTTCGGTGCCATGACCATAACCATTTGACGGCCTTCCATTTTAGGAAACTGCTCGACTGTGGCTAACTCTTCCAAATCTTTTTCTATACGCTTCAACAGATCCATGCCGATTTCCCGATGGGCCATTTCACGTCCGCGGTAACGTACGGTAATTTTGGTTTTATCACCATCGTTCAGGAATTTAGACAAGCTTCTGAGCTTAACCTGATAATCCCCTTCATCAGTTCCGGGCCTGAATTTGATTTCTTTAACCTGAATCTGTTTTTGTTTTTTCTTGGCAATCGCCAGTTTTTTATTTTGTTCAAACTGGTATTTGCCGTAGTTCATTATCTTACAAACCGGAGGATCCGCGTTTGGCGATATTTCCACTAAATCCAAGTCCGCAGCATAAGCAATCTGTTTAGCTTCGTCTAACGAGATAATGCCTAATGCTTCACCATCTACACCTGTCACCCTCACTCGTCTGGCAGTAATGGCATCGTTCAGGCGTATTTCATCTTTTTTAGCAGCGATATCCTAATCCTCCAAAGTATTGTTATCTTCTGTCTTCAATCTCTTTTGTTAACCGTTCGGTAAATGCACTGATTGACAGACTACCTAAATCTTCACCCTTTTGCGTGCGCACTGAAATGGTTTGCTCTTCCATTTCCTTATCCCCGATAATCAGGAGATACGGCACACGCTGCATGGAATGCTCGCGAATTTTAAACCCGATCTTCTCATTTCTCAAGTCTATTTTCACTCTGAAGCCTTGCTTCTCTAGGCTTCGCGCAAGCTCTGAGGCATATTCGGCATGTCTATCGGTAATCGTCATCAATACTACCTGCACCGGCGCCAGCCAGGCCGGGAATGTGCCGGCATGCTGTTCGATCAGAATGCCGATAAACCGTTCTAACGAGCCCAGTATGGCCCTGTGCAGCATAACCGGGACTTGTCTGGATCCATCCTCGGCGATGTAAGTAGCGCCCAGCCGGCCAGGCATGGAGAAATCGACCTGAATCGTGCCGCACTGCCAGACACGGCCGATGCAATCTTTTAACGAAAATTCAATTTTAGGCCCGTAGAAAGCGCCTTCGCCCGGCTGCAGATCCCATTTCAGGCCTTTATTGTTAAGCGCCAGCTCCAATGCGTTTTCAGCCTTATCCCAGACTGCATCATCGCCTACCCGATTTTCCGGACGGGTCGATAATTTAATTATGACTTCTTCGAAACCGAAATCCTTATAAACATCGAACAGCAAATCGATAAAAGTCGAAACTTCATCCTGAATCTGGCCTTCGGTACAGAAGATGTGGGCATCATCCTGCACGAAGTTTCTGACTCGCATCAGGCCATGCAGCGTGCCCGAAGGCTCATTGCGGTGACAGGAGCCGAATTCCGCCAGGCGGATCGGCAGGTCCCGATAGCTTTTAATGCCCTGATTGTAAATCTGCACATGACAAGGACAGTTCATGGGCTTAATGGCGTAATCGCGATTTTCCGAATGCGTCGTGAAAATCATGTCGCCGAATTTATCCCAGTGGCCGGACTTTTCCCATAAAGAACGGTCCACAACCTGCGGCGTTCTCACTTCTCCGTAACCATTAGCGCGCAATTTCTGACGGATGTACTGCTCAACCTGCTGATAAATGGTCCAGCCCTTATCGTGCCAGAACACCATGCCAGGGGCCTCATCCTGAGCATGAAACAAATCCAGGGTTTTGGCCAGTTTGCGGTGATCACGCTTTTCCGCTTCTTCCAGACGATGCAGATAAGCCTGCAGTTCTTTTTTATCAGCCCATGCCGTCCCGTAAATGCGCTGCAGCATCTCGTTATCGGAATTGCCGCGCCAGTATGCGCCGGCAATTTTCATGAGTTTGAACGCTTTTAATTTACCCGTGCTCGGCACATGAGGGCCACGGCACAAATCGGTAAATCCGCCCTGCTCGTACAGAGACAAATCTTCATTGGCCGGAATGGATTCGATGATTTCAGCCTTGTATTCCTCACCCTGATTCCTGAAGAATTTTACTGCCTCATTCCTGGGCAATACAGAGCGCTTGACCGGATAATCCTTATCAGCCAGTTCCTGCATTTTTTTTTCGATGGCTGCCAGATCGTCGGGAGTAAAAGGGCGCTCGTAGGCAAAATCGTAATAAAAGCCGTTTTCGATGACCGGACCGATAGTGACTTGCGCTTTGGGGAATAATTCTTTGACGGCCTGAGCCAAAAGGTGTGCAGTGGAATGACGAATGACATCGACACCTTCTTCGTCTTTTGCCGTGACGATTTGAAGAGTGGCGTCATGATCGATTAATGCGCTGGCATCGACGAGTTTGCCGTTCACCTTGCCCGCCAATGTCGCCTTGGCCAATCCCGAACCAATGGACTGAGCAACATCCATCACTGTAACAGCTTGATCATACTCGCGATGAGAGCCATCAGGAAGGGTAATTACCGGCATTTTTCGTCAACTATTGTTTAGTTAGTACAATGAAAAAAGCACTGCCGAGCAGTGCTTTATAAAGTCTGGTAGGCGCGATTGGACTCGAACCAACGACCCCCACCATGTCAAGGTGGTGCTCTAACCAACTGAGCTACGCGCCTGAAGCCTGTGTAACTTCAGAGCCGGCTATTATACCGGTAGATTTTTATTATGCAACTTTTTAAACCAACATTTCCTCTTGCAGCGCCTTGATTTCATCCCTGATTTTTGCCGCCTGCTCAAATTCAAGGTTTTTGGCATGCTGGTACATGGCCTCTTCCAGTTGCTTCAGCTTCTTGCCCAGTTGCTTAGGCGACATCGCTTTGTAATCCGCCGCCAGCTCCGCAACCATTTTCTTCTCGCCGCCGAACGAGATGCCGGCGCCAGGAATCGACACATGCATGATATCGGTCACGGACTTGTAGACAGTAGCCGGCTCTATATGATGCTCGGCATTGAAACGGCGTTGTTTTTCACGGCGCCGTTCGGTTTCGTCGATCGCCTGCTGCATGGATTTGGTTACCCGATCGGCATACAGAATAGCCTTGCCGCGCGCGTTTCTGGCGGCGCGGCCGATGGTTTGCACTAACGACACGACCGAACGCAAGAAACCTTCCTTGTCGGCATCGAGAATGGCAACCAGGGAGACTTCGGGAATATCCAGCCCCTCGCGCAACAGGTTGATGCCGACCAGCACATCAAACTGCCCCAGGCGCAAGTCGCGGATAATCTCGACGCGCTCCACTGTATCGATATCGGAATGAAGATATCGCACGCGCACGCCGTGCTCCAGATAATATTCGGTCAGATCTTCGGCCATCCTTTTAGTCAGCGTCGTCACCAGCACGCGCTCGTTTAATTCGATGCGTTGATTGATTTCCGACAGCAAATCGTCCACCTGCGTGGTAGCCGGACGCACTTCGACCTCTGGATCCAGCAGACCTGTCGGCCTGACCACCTGTTCGGCGAATACGCCGGAGTGGGCCTTTTCGTAGGGGCCCGGAGTTGCCGATATATAGATGCGCTGCGGCGATTTCGCCTCGAATTCTTCAAATGTCAAAGGCCGGTTATCGAGCGCTGAAGGCAATCGGAAACCGTATTCGACCAGCGTTTCCTTGCGTGAGCGGTCGCCCCTGTACATCGCGCCGATCTGCGGCACCGTGACATGGCTTTCATCGATGATGACCAATGCATCGGCCGGCAAATAATCGAACATGGTCGGCGGCGGCTCACCGGGACCTCTGCCCGACAGATGGCGCGAGTAGTTTTCGATGCCGGAGCAATAGCCGACTTCCAGTATCATCTCGATATCGAACAGCGTTCTCTGCTCCAGCCGCTGCGCCTCGACCAGCTTATTTAATGAGCGCAACTGCTCCAGGCGCTCCTTGAGCTCGATCTTGATCTTATCGACGGCTGACAGCAACTGCTCGCGCGGCGTGACGTAATGATTCTTCGGATAGACCGTATAACGCGCCACGCGGCGCAGGACTTCGCCGGTCAGCGGGTCGAACAGCGACAGACGCTCGACTTCATCATCGAACAGTTCAACGCGCAGGGCTTCCTGATCGGATTCGGCCGGGAAAATATCGATGACCTCGCCGCGCACGCGGTACGTGGCCCGACGCAGCTCCATGTCGTTGCGCGTATACTGCATTTCGGCGAGACGACGCAGGATGGCCCGCTGATCGATCATATCGCCCTTGACCAGATGCAGGACCATTTTGAAATACGATTCCGGCTCGCCCAAGCCGTAAATCGCCGACACGGTCGCGACGACAACCGTATCCTGGCGTTCGATCAGCGCCTTGGTGGCCGACAGGCGCATCTGCTCGATATGTTCGTTCAGCGAGGCGTCCTTATCGATAAACGTATCGGAAGCCGGCACGTACGCTTCCGGCTGATAATAGTCATAATAAGAGACAAAATATTCGACGCTGTTTTCGGGAAAGAACTCCTTCATTTCGCCATATAACTGCGCCGCCAGCGTCTTATTCGGCGCCAGAATCATGGCCGGACGCTGGACCTCGTTGATCACATTCGCGATAGTGAAGGTCTTACCGGAACCCGTGACACCTAACAGCGTCTGATGCACTTCACCGTCACTCAAACCTTCGACGAGCTGTTTTATGGCTGTCGGCTGGTCGCCGGCCGGCTTGAATCGACTTTGAATTTTAAATTGTTTTTTCACTCAAATTTCTCAAGAAATTAACCATTTTTACAGCAGACTATTAGCAAGCCATTATACATAGAGTATAATCTCCTGTTATTTTGACATTGATTTTACACGGCGAGATATGAGCATCAAACTATCTGATAGAGTGCAAGCGGTTAAACCCTCTCCTACCCTGGCCATTACCGCCAGAGCTGCGGAGATGCGCGCTGCGGGCAGAGACATAATTGGCCTGGGCGCAGGCGAACCGGATTTTGATACGCCGGACCACATCAAAGCGGCTGCTGTCAAAGCATTAGACAACGGCTTCACCAAATATACTGCAGTGGATGGCATTCCAAGCTTAAAAAAAGCCATTATCAATAAGTTTAAAACCGATAACGGCCTGGACTACCAGCCCAAGCAGATTCTGGTTTCCTGCGGCGGCAAACAAAGTTCGTACAACCTGATTCAGGCCCTGATCAATCCGGGCGATGAAGTCATTATTCCCGCTCCGTTCTGGGTCTCTTATCCTGACATGGTGCTGCTGGGGAATGGCGTGCCAGTCATTATCGAAACCACACAGGCGCAGCAATTTAAGATTTCTCCGGAACAGTTGCGCGCGGCTATTACCGACAAGACCCGGTTAATGTTCATCAACAGTCCATCCAATCCGTCCGGCATTGCCTACACCCTGGATGAGCTGAAAGCCATAGGCGACGTGCTCAAGGATTTCCCCAACATTGTTATTGCCACCGACGATATGTATGAGCATATTCTCTGGGAAAAAGGCACATTCGTTAATATTCTGAATGCGCACCCTGAATTGTACGACCGCACTGTCGTCTTGAATGGCGTGTCGAAAGCCTACTCGATGACCGGCTGGCGTATCGGCTATGCGGCGGGGCCCATCGATCTGATTGCGGCCATGACCACGATCCAGTCGCAAAGCACCTCCAATCCGACCTCGATCTCGCAAGTCGCCGCCGAAGCGGCTTTGGCCGGCGATCAGTCGTTTATCGACAGCATGCGTATCGAATTCAAAAAACGCCATGATTTCGTCGTCGCGGAATTCAATAAAATGGACGGTATCGACTGCATAGGCACGGACGGCACGTTTTATGTATTCCCGAATGTGGAAAAACTGATTGCAAGACTCGACAACATCAATGACGACCTTGAATTTGCCGAATACCTGATCGAGCACGCCGGCGTCGCTCTGGTTCCCGGCTCCGCGTTCGGCTGCCCCGGCCATATTCGCATTTCCATCGCCACCAGCATGACTAATCTGGAAAATGCCATGGAGCGCATCAGAAACGCCATCTGAAAAATTAATTCACGTTAATACCTGCTCAGGGGGACTGCATAAATGCACTCCCCCTTTTTTTATGCCAATAACGCATAGTAATGAGCATGGAATAAATCAGGGAAATGTAGGCACGAATTTATTTGTGCCCATGGGTAATTCGCACCTGCATCGGAAAATCACCCGCATAACTTGAGGAAGTGATTTTACGCTCGTTCCTACGGATTAAACCGGCTTGTCCGCTCGATTCGGTCATCCTTGCACCGATCAATCATCGACCATGCTCCAGTTCGAAACTATCGGCCTTCCCCGCACCTCAATCCCCAGCGCCTCAAGCCACCGCGCCGCCATCAGATTGGAATTATGCCCAAGCGTGTAGGGCTCAGGGTGCGGGACGAAGTCCAGATCCATTTTCACATTGTAGATCCGTGATGCCAGTCCCGCATTGAACAAGTTATCCAGATCGCCACGCAATCGGCCCACATCCGACGCTTCCGCATGCAGCTCGAACAGTTGCTCGATACCGATGCGTATCAGGCTGCGTACGTTTGCAGCGGTCTGCGGGCCCGGCAATTCGCGCCGGCCCAACGTTCCCGGGGTCTTCCTGAACAAAGCGTTAAAACCGGTAAACAGATCAGTCCGATCCAGGGCGTAATACCGCCAATCGCCGTACGAGTAGCGAACCAATCCGCCGCTTTCGCCGGGAAGCACAAGACTGGAATGATGCCCATGATCCAGCAGGAACACGGGCATCGGTTCATTCAATTGTCGTGGCGGCGCCACGCGCACAGCGCAACTATTCATTAGCCCTATCGAAAGCACGAAGAGCAGGCAGATTGGAAAACGGCATTTCAGATGCGGACTGGCACTTTGTGTTTTCATCACACCAAACGAGTATTCCGGCAACGTACAGCTTCCGGAAAAGCCTTACCCATCGTTCAGCATCTAACCCGGAAAAAAAATGTTTTTCAATAGGAAAACTACTTAACCTTTGAGGTCAAGCAGCCTAAGACCGACTTCCACCCGCTTGACTGTAAAGACTGTTGAACAGGCGTATTACGACGGCAATCATGGTTTGGGTGGGCTTGATGGCCGGAACCCGGCTGGGACTTTCTGAAGCATAATCATCGACCGCCTGATTCATGAGCTTGACCAGCCCCATCTGAGGCGTATCTTCGGCTGCCCGGCTCGCGAATCTGTCCTGCAGTTTGGCTCTGATCTTGCCATCCATGGGATTTTCCTTGAACAAGGATTGCAGTTCCGCGTCCAGAAGCACCGCCTGCTTTGCCGCCCAGTCAAAATCCATGTCATTTTGAGAAGGCAGAGGCCCGAAGGCTTTTTGAAAGATGCAAAGCACATCAAAACATAAATCCATGAACAGATAAGACATGTCCTGATTTTCCTTGGCGATAATCGACGGAAATATGCCGAAAATGGTCTGGGAAAGCGCGGCCTGATCAAGCTGAAATTGCTCCAGCATTTTTCTGCCAGTGTCTTCGTCAATGCTCTTGGCATATTTCAGGGCTTGGTAGAGTTCTTGATTGATTAATTCTCGCATATGCACCTCAATAGTTGATCCTTCACCAGAATTGTTTCATGGATTCTGGCAAAAAATGAATGCATGATATCAGCCAAAGGCCGGGAAAGCTCCCGAATTTGCAAAAAGCATAGGTTAGCCGTTGAAGATATCGGACAGGCTTTAAAAGTGATTCCGCCTAAAAGCCAGCCGCAACGGTGATTTGATGGATGGGCCGGCTCCGGAATGAAATCAGCAATTAACAAAGACTGATTACCTTCCCTATAAGAATCGTCACAATTCAGGGATGAAACATGTCATCTGTCGATGCGTAAGAAACCAAGCCAAAAAAGCCAGTTTTTAGCATTACAAAAACGCAAGTGAATCAACCAGCCCCACACCCGCGCAGGCCGCAATCACCGAAACGATCCCGGCTTTAAACCGGAACAAGGCGATAAACGCGCCAGCCCCGATCAGGCAGGATAGCCAGTCGAAAGCCCCGTCCAAGCCCTGCGGCCATAACACATGATAGGCGAAAAAACAGGCCAGATTGACGATCACGCCGACAATGGCCGCAGTGATGCCGGTTAGCGGCGCCGTGAATTTCACATCATGGCGAGTCGCTTCCACGGAAGGGCCGCCCAGGAAGATAAACAGAAAGGAAGGCAGAAAAGTGAATAACGTGGCGACCGCCGCCCCGGCCATGCCTGCCAGCGGCAGCAATTCCGGCCCGAAGATTTCCTTGGTCCAGCCTCCGACAAAGCCGATGAATGCGACGACCATGATCAAAGGCCCCGGCGTTGTCTCGCCCAAGGCCAGTCCGTCCATCATCTGCGTACCGGTCAGCCAGGCATATTGCTCGACACCACCTTGATAGACGTAGGGCAACACGGTATAGGCGCCGCCGAAGGTCAGCAAGGCCGCCTTGGTGAAAAACCAGCCCATTTGCGTCAATGTGCCTGTCCAGCCATGGCTTATAGCCAGCACAGCGATCACCGCGCCCCAAATTAACAGCCCCGTGCAGGCAAACAGCAGGAGCCGGGTCCATCTAAAGCGCGCATGGTCCGGTATGGGCATCTCATCATCGATCAGAGCGGGGCCGTAGGACTTGTGCGCAGCGGCATGATGGCCGCCCGCCTTGAATGCGCCGGGTGCCATGCACGAGCCCAGATAGCCGATCAGCCCGGCCACGCCGACGATCAGGGGGAAAGGCACATCGGCGGCGAAGATCGCGACAAACGCCAGCAAGGCGATGGCGCGCAGGACATTGTTTCTGAGCGTGCGACTGCCGATCCGGTGCGCGGCAACGGCGACAATGGCCGTCACGGCCGGCTTGATGCCGTACAGAATGCCGGCCACGGCCGGCATATCGCCGAACCCCAGGTAGATCCAGGTCAACGCGCACAAAATGAACAGCGACGGCAAGACAAACAGCGTGCCGGCCGCGATGCCTCCCCAGACGCCATGCATCAGCCAGCCGATATAAGTCGCCAGCTGTTGCGCCTCGGGGCCCGGCAGCACCATCGTGTAATTCAAGGCATGCAGAAAACGATGCTCGGATATCCAGCGGCGCTTTTCCACCAGTTCCTGGTGCATCATGCCGATTTGTCCGGCCGGGCCGCCGAAGCTGATAAAGCCCAGCTTAAGCCAGTAAATAAGCGCTTCCCGAAAAGAGACCGGCAACGGCCGCTCGCTGACAGCGTCTGAAATAATGGACATGGAAAAATTCGATCGCCGCGGCCTCGGGAATTACGCATACAGGAATTCCTGTATCACCAACTGCCCGTGTTTGGCATGGAAAACCACGGCTCCTCGGGAGCCAGCGCATGGCCTTTCTGCAGCAGCTCGATGGAAATGTTGTCCGGCGAGCGCACGAACGCCATATGTCCGTCGCGCGGCGGGCGGTTGATCAGCACGCCCGCATCCATCAGCTTTTGGCAGGTTTGATAAATATTGTCGACTTCAAATGCCAGATGCCCGAAATTGCGCCCGCCGGTATAGTCCTCAGTATCCCAGTTATAGGTCAGCTCGATCAGCGGCGCGTGCGTATTGGCGGCCAGTTCGGCATCGCGCGGCGCATGCAGATAAACCAGCGTGTAGCGGCCGCTGTCGTTGTCTATCCGGTGAGATTCCTCCAACCCCAGCTTGTTGCAATAGAAGTCGAGCGATTCGTCCAGGTCACGGACCCGAACCATAGTGTGCAGATAACGCATAGCAATGAACTCCTTATAAAATAAATTGAACAATTTGAATCATGCCGATTAATCGTCCAAGGCATGACCGCAGTATTTGCAATAATCCGCATCGTAATCATGCCCTGTCTGCCCGCAGTCAGGACAGGCATCATTCCTGACTTTTCCAGCCGTGTACGTCCTGATCAGCTCGGCGCTATAGATGCCGGTAGGCACCGCGATAATGCCATAGCCCATGATCATGATCGACGAAGCGATCATTTGCCCCAGCGGCGTGTGCGGAGAAATATCGCCATAACCGACCGTCGTCAGCGTCACGATGGCCCAGTAGACTGATACGGGAATGCTGGTAAAGCCGGCCTCCCGGCTTTCCACGACGTACACCAGCGAGCCGAACACAATCACGAGCATAAACACGGAGTAAAGGAACACCATTATTTTACGTGAACTTCTACTTAATGCCGTCATCATGATTTGAGCTTCGTCCATGTAAGCCGACAGCTTGAGAATCCGAAAAACCCGCAGCAGCCGCAAAATGCGTACCGCGAGCATGGACTGCGCGCCCGGAAACAGCAGGATCAGATAGCTGGGCAGTATCGAAATCAGGTCGACCAGGCCAAAGAAGCTCCTGAAATACAGCCAGGGCCGGCGCACGCTGATCAGGCGCAACCCGTACTCCAGGGTGAACAGCAGGGTAAACCCCCATTCTATGATATAAATAATGTGCCCATACCGGCTTTGCACGGATTCAACGCTATCGAGCATGATCACAATCACACTGAGCACGATGCTGATGCTCAAACCGATGTCGAACGCCCTGCCCATGGGCGTCTCGGAGCCGAAAATAATCGCGTTGAGCGACTCCCGCCACGGCGACAGCGCTTCGCCGACATTGTAATGATGATAGGTAGTTCTTGACGCCTTTCGTGTCCGCATGATGTTTAGACTTGTCCGTACCTGAAACAATCGACCGTATGATCGTTGACCATGCCCACTGCCTGCATATAGGCATAGCAAATCGTGCTGCCCACGAATTTAAAGCCGCGCCGCTTCAGGTCCTTGCTCATTGCATCGGATGCCGGCGTCGCCGCGGGGATATCCGCCGCGCTTTTCCAGGCGTTGCGCACAGGCCGGCCGTCGACGAACTGCCAGATATACGCATCGAATGCGCCGAACTCCTGCCGGACCTTTAAAAAAGCCCGGGCATTGCTGACGGCGGCCTGTACCTTCAGCTTGTTCCTGACGATATCCGGATTGGCCAATAGTGCGTCAATCTTCACTGCGTCATAGCCGGCCATCGCCTCGGCATCAAAATCATCGAAAGCCTTTTTATAGCCGGCACGTTTTTTTAGAATTGTGGCCCAGCTCAAGCCTGCCTGCGCGCCTTCCAGTATCAGAAATTCAAAAAGCAGCCGGTCATCATGCACGGCAACGCCCCATTCGAGATCATGGTATTGCTCTTCCAATGGGCCTGCCAGTGCCCATGCACATTTTTCCATGGTGTTTCCTATCATAAAAGGCAAAAAAACGCATGATAGGCCCTGTCCGGAGCCTGCGCAAATCCCGAATCCATGCATCAGCTTGTTGACAATGGCTGGCCCAGATCGCATCATCGGCCCCATTATCTGCCTGAACAGTTGATCCATGAGCACCGATACCCTGCAAATACGCCGTATCGCCATCGATACCTACCATGAAAACGTCGCCTACATGCATCGCGAGTGCGGCATCTACCGCGCCGAAGGGTTCCAGGCCCTGTCCAAAATCCTGGTCAGCACGAATGGCGCCAAAGTCCTTGCCGTGCTCAATGTCGTCGATGATAGCTCGATCGTGCTGCCGGACCAGCTGGGCTTGTCCGAACAGGCGTTCGCACAACTGAACGCCGCCGAAGGCACTCTGGTGACGGTCGATCACGCCGAACGCCCCAAATCCATGGACGCGGTGCGCCGCAAGATCGACGGCGAGCGGCTGAGCCAGGAGGATTTCATCGGCATCACGGCCGATATCGCCGCGGCCCGCTATTCGAAAATGGAAATGGCCGCCTTTCTGGTCTCGACGGGGCAAAACAATCTGGACCGCGACGAGCTGTTCTATCTGACCCGGGCCATGCTGCAATCGGGCGACCGCATCGACTGGCAGGAACCGCTGGTCGCCGACAAGCACTGCATCGGCGGCATCCCCGGCAACCGCACCTCGATGCTGGTCGTGCCGATCGTCGCCGCGCACGGCATGCTGATCCCGAAGACATCGAGCCGCGCCATCACCTCGCCGGCCGGCACGGCCGATACCATGGAAGTGCTGGCCGAAGTCAACCTGTCGCCCGACCGGATGCATGAAATCGTGCGCAAGGAGCGCGGTTGCCTGGCCTGGGGCGGAACGGCCCGGCTGGCGCCGGTCGACGACATGCTGATTTCCGTCGAACGTCCGCTGGGCATCGATTCGCAAGGACAGATGGTGGCCTCGATCCTGTCCAAGAAGCTTGCCGCCGGCTCCACGCATCTGCTGATCGATATTCCCGTCGGCCCTACGGCCAAAGTCCGGCACATGCGCCAGGCCCTGGCCCTGCGCAAATTGTTCGAATTCGTCGGCGACCGTCTCGACATTCATCTGGAAGTCATGATTACCGACGGCCGCCAGCCGGTAGGCCGCGGCATAGGCCCGGTGCTGGAAGCGCGGGATGTCATGCAGGTATTGCAGAACGATCCTGAGGCGCCGACCGATCTGCGCCAGAAGTCCCTGCAATTGGCCGGCCGGATTATTGAATTCGATCCCGACGTGCGCGGCGGCCAGGGCTACGCCATCGCCCGCGACATCCTGGAATCCGGCCGGGCCTGGGCCAAGATGAACGCGCTGATTCAGGCGCAAGGCGCCAAACCGATCGACCTGCATGTCGGCAAGCTGTGCCATGAAGTCTATGCCGACCGCGACGGCTTCGTCACCGATATCGATAATTTCCAGATGGCCAAAATCGCGAGCCTTGCCGGGGCTCCCATGCTGAAAAGGGCCGGGGTCGACTTGTTTAAAAAACTGGGCAGCCCGGTCAAAAAAGGCGATGTGCTGTACCGCATCCATGCCGAATTCCCTGCCGATTTCACGTTCGCCAAGAATCTGTCCGCGCAGAATAACGGCTATGCCATCGGCGACGACGAACTGGCCCTTAAATCGCTGATCGCCTTCTAATCCGGAACCCCGCCATGATCATACTCGCTTTCCCCGATTATCTGAGCCAGGCTCAACGCCTTGCCGCGCGCCTGAATGTCGAACTGGCCGAAATCAAGGTGCACCACTTCCCCGACAGCGAAAGTTTTGTCCAGCTGCCGCCGTCATTGCCGGAACACGTCATCGTTTGCCGCAGCCTCAACCAGCCCAACGACAAGCTGATCGAACTGCTGCTGTGCGCTTCCACGGCGCGCGAACTGGGCGCCAAGCGCTTGACCCTCGTAGCGCCCTACCTGAGCTATATGCGCCAGGATTTCGCCAACCAGCCCGGCGTGGCCGCCAGCCAGCGCATCGTCGGCAAAATGCTGGCCGGCCTGTTTGACGACGTACTGACCGTCGACCCGCATCTGCACCGCATCTCGTCGCTGGACCAGGCAATTCCGATAAAAAATGCGATCAGCCTGACGGCGGCCGATGAGATCGCGCGCTTTCTGAAGAAGCAGATCGATTACGCCGTTCTGCTGGGGCCTGACAGCGAATCGGAACAATGGGTTGCCAGAATTGCGCGGCAAATCGGCTTCGACTACACAATCGCGCACAAGGAGCGGCTAGGAGACAAGCACGTTGAAATAACCTTGCCGGCCAACGACTACGACAACAAGCCGGTCGTCATCGTCGACGACATGGCCAGCACCGGCAGAACGCTGGCCAAGGCGGCCCATTTACTGAAAGCCGCCGGCGCCGCGGAGATCTATGTCGCCGTCACGCACCCGCTGTTCTGCGACGATGCCGAAACCCATCTCCTCGAAGCCGGCATCAAAACCATCTGGAGCACGGACAGCATCGATCATCCGACATCCTGCATAAATCTCGACGCCCTGCTGGCCGGCGCGCTCAAGGCGATTGTTTAACGGGAATTGTAGGGTACGAGACTGTGAAAGTATTCGTTTTTTGAAATTTTAACCACAATATATTGTGTATTTTATATTTGTATATAACAACATATAGGTCTCAAAGAGAAAAATTCTGGATTCTTTCACAGTCTCGTACGCACTGCGTACCTTTTGGTGCTTGTGCTCCCTGGGTATTCGCAGTAAACGACAGAGATATGACGCGTTCATAAAAATAGAATGTTTCGGGTCGAATCCCCTTCAGGATACAGGTGAATTCGACCCTACAGCAAGCGCTAATCATTGCACGACGTCAGGATCCTGAATCAGCTCCACGGCATTGCCGTCAGGGTCCCGGCAAAACAGGGCCGGCCGGCCCGACCTGCTCAGCGTATAGGAAATGCCCTGCTGTTCCAGCCTGCGTTTGACGGCCTGGAAATCATTGACCAGGAAAGCGGTATGGCGATCCAGACCGCCGTGCTCGGGCGGTATCCTGCCCAGATCGGGATTGGGCAGCTCGATGAGATGGAGCTGCTGCGCGCCGATCTGCAGCCAGGCGCCGGCGAACGGAAAATTGGGCCGCTCGCAGGTCTTCAGGCCGAGTACGCCGCTGTAAAACGCCAGTGCTTTCGCCGTATCGGACACCATAATGCTGACGTGGTGAATTTTTAATTGAATAGTCTCAGGCAAGATAATCTTCTCTTCTATAGTCGTGGTTTGTGCGCCGGCAAACGCTTATCGGCACAGTTTTAAATTATCGGTTCATGGGCCTGCTGGCCGGCGCGATAAACCGTATAGACATACACCGGAATATCAAGTTCGCCCAGGCTGTTCTCGATCTGCGGCCATACGTCGTCCCAGTCCAGGTCGCCCGTGCCTGTCGCCAGCCGCGGCAGGGCGATCGATGGTATTTTTTCCTTCAAAACGATTTTCACCAAGGCATCCAGCGCATGCTTCACATTGCTAAGCGTCGCCTTGCCGAAATGATGCTCGGGAGAGTCCACGTTTTCCTGCGTGATCAGATTGACGATATGGACATTATCGTCTCCAACCCACAACCAAGCCTCGCCCGGCTTGGTATTGTGCTGATGGCACCAACGCTCGAAATCCCTCCGCATGGCGGGGTGCCGAGTATGCAGCGCCAGCGCCAGGCCTTTGTCCATCGGATCATTGAGACCTACGCCATGGGCTATGGCGTATGCCCTGCTTAACAAAATATCACCTTCGACTTGGTATATCATAATGTCCTCTCATGATTCTTTATTGTTATACAACTCCCAGAGGCGATGGACGTCAGGCCTGTCTTCAGGCCAGCCTTAAGCTCTAGTCGCTGTCACACACATGATTTTTTTGATCGCTGTAGTCTTTGACGAAATCCATCTGCGGCATTGCCTGGGCCATCTCCTCTCCGCATTTTTTCATGGCTTGCATGCTTTCATCATTCATCATCTCCTTCCCATAGGCCATGGCCCGTTCCTGGGCGCCATCGCGATCGCCGCTTTTGCACAAGGCTGAAATCTCGGCCTGCAAAGCCTTGCCGCGCTCAGCCATTTTTTCCATGACCGCCGGATCGATCTGACTGACGCAAGCTTGCATCTTCTGGGCCTGTTCCATCATCTTCCGCATTTGTTCTTCGGTCATGTTAGGGTACTCGGCATGGGCGATAACGGGTGTAAAAACCAATAATGCCAAGTAATGTAAGGCTTTTTTATTCATGTAATTGTCCTATTGATTAAATTCGGATGGTCAAGCGGGATTATCATAGCGCTTTCCCGGCCGGTTTTCCTCTATCAGATCAATTTTGGCACGGTATCCAGGCTGAAGATGAATGCTCGGCGACGGGCGATGAGAGATTATATTTTTCTTCACAACCTTCGTGGTAAAAACTTCTGGCTATCGTGGAATATCAAAGCTTAGGACTGGGTTCAAAAGACATCCCGATGTCGATTTTTTATGAGCCCTCGTGGGAGCAATGCCTGGATTTAAAACAAGGCAATGATTATTGCCAAATCCTTACTATAACCCTGGGATTATTATAAATATGATCATCGCCATCCAGTTAATTGCCGGTTTTTTCTGCCTCGTGGCGGGGGCTGAATGGCTGGTAAGAGGCGCCTCGAAACTGGCGCTGGCCATTGGCGTTTCACCGCTGGTCATCGGCCTGACCATTGTCGCGTTCGGCACCAGCGCGCCCGAGCTTGCCGTGAATTTGCGGGCGGCTTATTTAGGCTTGCCGGACATGGCGGTCGGCAACGTAGTCGGCAGTAATATTTTCAACGTGTTGTTCATTCTTGGCCTTTCCGCCCTGTTCAGCCCCCTCATGATCTCGCGCCAGTTGATGCGGCTCGATGTTCCGCTGATGATAGGCGTGTCTGTCCTGATGTATGGCCTGAGCCTGAACGGTGCGATCAACCGGCTGGAAGGCGGCCTGTTGTTCGCATTGCTGGTGATCTATACGGTTTTCCTTATCCGGCAGAGCCGCAAGGAAGACTATGCCGCGCGCGAGCTTGAAGGCCGAGCGCCGGTTAAACCGGAATCCTGGCTTAAAGACGTGATATGGATCGGGGCCGGGCTGGTTTTACTGATCATGGGCGCCAGATGGCTTGTCGAAGGAGCCGTTGAGATGGCACACGCCCTCGGCATCGACGAACTGGTCATAGGATTGACCATCGTCGCGGCAGGCACCTCCCTGCCGGAACTGGCCACGTCGGTGGTGGCCGCCTTGAAAGGTGAACGCGATATCGCCGTCGGCAATGTCGTGGGCAGCAATACTTTCAATATATTATCCGTGCTGGGATTGAGTTCCGTCGTGGCGCCGGCGGGCATCGATGTGTCTCCTGCCGCCTTGAGCTTTGACATCCCGGTGATGATAGCCGTCGCTGCCGCGTGCCTGCCGGTCTTCTTCACCGGCTTTAAAATCAGTCGCTGGGAAGGCTTCTGGTTTGTGGCTTATTACGTCGCCTATACGTCGTACCTGATCATGGACTCGACGCAACACGATTCGCTGCCGATGTTCAGTAACATCATGCTGATCTTTGTGATACCGCTGACCGCCGTGGCCATGCTTATCCTGCTGATTCGCCAGCTTTCGGCCAACAGAAAGCGGAAGCGCTCTCAGCCATGCCCGCCCACACGCTCGGGCCGCGGCTAAAGCAACCTTTCGCAAATTCTCTCCCGGCTTTACCTTCGCCGCGCATAGTCCAGACAAACTGAAACGCATCCACACTCGCCGGCAACGACAAGCCCTTAACAGCAGTGCGTCAAATTTACCCTACAAAAAGTGCGGCATTTCACGCAGTTGTTTAAGACCGTGACTCCAATCAAAAAATAATCAGGATTTACGCAAGAATGTAAGCACGAAGCCACTCCCACAAGTTTTGAAACAGCTTTTTTAGAGTGTCTCATCCCTAGCTTGTTACGGCGCATGAAGGGCAAAACATGTAAGTCTTTTTAATGCCCTTTTGTAATCAAATGCTTACAAATTCAGCTAAGAAGCTGTTTGGAAATTTCGTATTTCAAATTTAGACTGTTGAATTTTATTATCAGTTAGGTTCTTCATGAATCAAAAAAGCGGAAGAAGCGTTATCCGAGCAACCTGAGCGATGGCGCATGGCGTTACCTGAAGCCCCTTCTGCCGGTATCGGCAGTGGGGCGGCCTC
>Ga0196965_1000370_pt1 | contig 29304 bp, 26 predicted proteins | sample S1_20metaG_FD_148668 | JGI IMG/M metagenome (GOLD analysis project Ga0196965, IMG submission 148668) | Soil microbial communities from Anza Borrego desert, Southern California, United States - S1_20 | ecosystem: Environmental > Terrestrial > Soil > Desert | place: USA: California | collected...
AATAAAATCAATCCTCCCCATAAACCTCTTCTGTTTGCAGCAAGCGTAGTTCCTTTTTTCTGACCAGGTTGAATGTCATCTTCTAAAGCGGTGAATATGATAGGTGCTTCAGCAGTCCCCTCAGCCATTATTTTGCCGCCTCTTGCTACAATTAAAGCACTTGCAGCAGTGCCCTGTCCTGGCTCTCCTTTAATTATAGTACCTGCCTCAATGGTTAAAGTTTGTCCGTCATTGACAAATATGAAACCATTAAGTCTGTAAACTGTATCCTTATAGAATGTTCTTGTTCCTGTTCCTTCTGCACTAAAGAAGATATCTTTTGTAGGAGCAATTGGATCTTCAGTAACTGTTACAGCAATTGCTTTTTGGTCTGATTTAGCAGGGTTCTGACCATCAGTTACCACTACTGTAATAGTAGAAGTACCGGCAGTTTCTGGAGCAGTAAACTTGATTACGGCGGATCCTGAAGCCGCTCCTTGTCCTGTAACCACAACTTCATCCACTGTTCCTGAAGTAGTTGTAGCTGTAACGGAAGCTATATTTCCAGTTGCATTGATCTCAGCAACCTGAATTTCTATTTGCTGTCCAACCTGGGCTGTAGCGGAGCCAGGCAGTGTAAAGCTAGGACGTTCAGGTGTTCCTTCTCCTTCATCTTCTTTGCATGAAGTGATCGAGAATAAAATGGAAGTAATTAATAATAAAAACGCTAATAATTTTTTAGACATGATAATAGATTTTTGTTTTCTAATAATTGACCTTTTATTCGAAAGCAAAATTCTACATCTACTATTAAGCTATAGGGTGGGAATTATTATGTAATTGTTAAAAGAATAGGCGTGAGGTTAAGTTAAGTTTAATTAAAAAGAGTATTCATTATAAGAATATTTAGCTAAATGTTGGCCTAGCATCCGTTTTTACAAGCAATTCCCAAGGATAATTTATAAATTCTCACTATAGATGACGAATAAGCCCTGTTACAAAAAATTCATTCTGAGCAAGTGAAGTAGATTTCGTTCAGAAACACTGACTGATCAAAAAAAGGTTTATATTAGATGATCTGAATTTGGAACAAAAAAATAAACTGATGTCAAAACAGAATATATACATGGCCATGGGAAGTCTTGCTTATGCAGTAGCCAAAGCAGACGGACAGATACACCCTGAGGAAAAAGACACCATAAAAAAGATTGCTCAGGAAGTATTATTTTCAGAAGACCTATCCAACGACTACATAGACCGAATGTTTGAAAAGATGGAGACAGCTAAGATAAGCGTTAATGATGCTTACGATTATGCCATTGATGTATTGGAAGCTAACAAATATGAATTTGACTTTTATGATTCAATAAAGCAAAAATGCTTACGATTCATGGAACTTATCGCCAATGCTTTCCAGGGAACTTCAAGCAGCGAACTTAACTTAATCAATAGATTTAAACAGGATATCGAAAAGTATTAAAGATCTTTTCCCTAAAGGCTTAATCTTCTTTTCTTAAGTCTTTATAAAAAGAGAATAAAAAAAAAGAGTTGATCAATGAGTCAACTCTTTTCATATAAAAAATATATAAAGGTGAAATTTAAGCTACTGAAACTCTTTTAAATTCAGAAACAGTCAATCCTTTAGCTACATCATTCAATAATTGTGAAATAGACTTATTTGGATCTTTTACAAAAGACTGATTTAAAAGCGTGCTTTCTTTATAGAATTTATTCAATTTACCTACTGCAATTTTCTCAAGCATTTCTTCAGGTTTTCCTTCTGCTCTGGCCTGATCTTTTCCAATTTCGATTTCTCTTTGAACTGTAGAAGGATCAACATCATTCTTATCCACTGCCACAGGATTCATTGCAGCAATTTGCATAGCAACATCTTTACCCACTTCATTTATATGCGCTCCACCTACACCTTTAAATGCAACAAGAACACCCAGCTTAGCGCCTGCATGGATATAAGGAACTACTTTCTCTCCTCGAACTCTTTCAAAAGACCTGATTTCAATTTTCTCACCGATCTTTCCCATAAGGTCTGTCATAAGATCACCTATTGCTCTTCCGTCTACCTGGATGTTTTGAAGGTCCTGAGCAGAAGAAGGGTTTTTAGATAACGCGTTTGAAATTAAAGTTTCTCCAAGCTTTACAAATTCATCATTTTTAGCAACGAAATCAGTTTCGCAATTTAAAGCTATAATAACACCTTCTGTTCCTTCGGAATTCGTTGTAGCAAATACAGCTCCTTCAGAGGCTTGCTTATCCGCCCTGGAAGCCGATACCTTTTGTCCCTTTTTTCTCAAAATATCTATGGCAGCCTCAAAATCTCCATTTGCCTCAGACAGAGCTTTTTTGCAATCCATCATTCCGGCGCCAGTCATTTGCCTTAATTTGTTTACGTCTTGTGCTGAAATAGCCATTTGTAATTACTTTTAGTTAACAGTTTAAAATCCAAAATACCTTTTAAAAAAAATTGAACATCGAATAAGGAATCCAATGTTCAATTTTTAACCATGTTTTATTTATAATAATTAATTCCTAAGCTTCTTCTTTTACGTCAACTTCTCTCTTTTGATCTTCCTCCTCCTTCAACTTAGTATCTTCCTTGTCTTTCTTTCTTTCCATTAATCCTTCTTCGATTGCTTTACCAACAGCTTTAGTGATCACAGCAATTGATTTGAAAGCATCGTCATTTGCAGGAATAGCAAAGTCTACTTTTGTAGGATCGGAGTTGGTATCCACCATAGCAAAAACAGGAATACCCAATTTAAGCGCTTCGGTTAAAGCTATGTGTTCCTTTTTAACGTCAACGATAAAAATAGCCGCTGGAAGTCTTGTCAAATCTGCGATTCCTCCAAGTACTTTCTCTAGCTTTTCTCTATCTCTGGTAAGTGTTAATCTTTCTCTTTTTGCTAAGTTCTTATAAGATTCTTCCTTTAGCATTTTATCCAAAGAAGCCATCTTTTTAAGAGACTTTCTTACTGTAGCAAAGTTGGTAAGCATTCCACCCAACCATCTTTCAGTTACATAAGGCATTTTTAGTCTTTGAGCTTCCTCTTCAACAACGTCTTTCGCCTGTTTTTTTGTAGCAACAAATAATACCTTTCTGCCTGATCTTACCACTTGCTTTATTGCATTGCAAGCTTCATCCAGAGCAACAAGAGTTTTATTCAAATCAATGATGTGGATATCATTTTTCTCCATGAAAATGTATGGAGCCATTTTTGGATTCCACTTTCTTGTTAAATGCCCAAAATGAACGCCGGCATCTAATAAATCTTTATATTCAACATTAGCCATGATCTTCTTAAATAAATTTTAACGCTTACTGAACTGGAATCTTCTTCTTGCTTTTCTTCTACCATATTTCTTTCTTTCCACCATACGAGGATCTCTTGTTAAGAAACCTTCTTTCTTCAGGGAAGAACGAAACTCAGGATTTACTTCACAAAGCGCTCTTGCAATAGCTAAACGGATTGCTTCTGCCTGTCCGGCAATTCCACCACCTGTTACATTTACATTGGCATCATAGCTTCCTATAGCGTTAACAGTAGCGAAAGGCTGGTTTATTATAGTTTGTAGGATTTCGAAAGGAAAATATTCTTTTACGTCTCTAGAATTAACTTTTATATCACCTTTTCCTGAAGACAAATATAATCTAGCTACTGATGTTTTTCTTCTACCTATTGTATTAACAACGTCCATTATATAGATTTTATAACTTTATTTCTTTTGGTTGTTGAGCAGCATGAGGATGTTCAGCACCTTCGTATACAAAAAGGTTATTGAATAATCTTCTGCCTAGCCTGTTTTTAGGAAGCATTCCTCTTACCGCATTTTCAATGATCAATGCAGAAGATTTAGCTTTTAGCTGACGTGGAGTTGCAAATCTTTGTCCACCAGGGTGTCCAGTGTGTCTTACATAAACTTTGTCATCCCACTTTTTACCAGTTAATTTTATCTGGTCTGCGTTTATAACAATCACATTATCACCACAGTCAACATGAGGGGTATAGCTTGGTTTATGCTTACCTCTGATAATTTTTGCTATTCCACTTGAAAGTCTACCTAGTACGGCATCCTGTGCATCTACCACTACCCAGCCCTTACTTACCGTGGCTGCATTTGCTGATATTGTCTTGTAACTTAAAGTATCCACTATTTATCAAATTATAAAGTATCCCCCCTTGAAAAGGGACACAAAGATATGAGGATATAAATTGAAGTGCAATAGCGAATTTGATTTTTTTTAAAGAAAGATTGAGTTATAGATTAGCGACATAAGATTTAAGACTTCGATTCCGGTGTTACTATTAATTTTTGCATTCCGATGTATCAGTTAAATCTTGATCCCGATATCTAATATCTCTTCTATGCATTCTTTTCCAACTGTTTTATCAGTACATCGAAATCTTTAGGGTAGGGCGCAATTGTTGAAATTTTTTCATTCCCCAGTCCATAAAAATGTAATTCGTAGGCGTGAAGTGCTACTCTTTTGATCAACGGTAATTCTTCTGTATCCTTTTTAAGGTTAAATTTCTTTTTTAAAGAAGAGATGTAAAGAGGTTCCCCTCCATATTGTTCATCACAAATGATCGGGGTTCCCAATGAAGTTAGGTGTATTCGTATTTGATGCATTCTTCCGGTAACAGGAAGGCATTCTACTAATGTATGTTTTCGAAAAGTCGTCAGTGTATTAAAGATTGTTTCTGCCGGTTTACCTTTGGCCTTATCTAGTTTTACCACTCCATGACCTAAAGGAAGAATGGGTCTGTCTACAAGTTCTTCCTCAAATTGATGCAATCCTGCTACCACAGCGTGATATACTTTAACTACCTCCCTGTTTTCAAACTGCATGGATAAATGCCTGTATGCTTCAGGATTTTTTGCTATTGCCAGGGCGCCTGATGTTTCTTTATCTAACCTATGGCAAACTTGTGCATCCGGCCAGTATTCTTTTGCTAAACTTATAATATTTACTTTATCATTTCTATCGCTTAACGTAGAAATGTAGGGCGGTTTGTTAATGACAATGAAATCATTATTTTCAAATAATATCCAATTCCTGAACTCTCCTTGCTTCATCGGATTCTTTCGCTTTATCTAATTTAAATGTAAATGTAGACCCTTTTTTGACTGAACTGACCACAGCTACTTTTGATCCATGGGCCTCAATGATATGTTTTACAATCGCCAACCCTAATCCGGTTCCCCCTTTATCTTTAGACCGGCTCTTTTCTACCCTGTAAAACCTCTCAAAAATTCTTTTCAGATGCTCGGAAGGAATACCCATTCCGTCATCTTTTATATTAATTGCAATATGCCCTTTATCCCTTAAAAAGGAAATGGAAACATGCCCAAATTCCTTTCCATATTTTATGGAATTGGTAATTAAGTTAACCATCACCTGATGAATGCGCCGAGCGTCTGCATAAACATACACCGGAGCTTCTTCCTCCATCTTAAATACAATTTGTTTTTTTTGTGCTTTTTCTTCTAGCTGATCAAAAATATCAAGAACAGTTTGCCGGATATCAAATTTTTCCTTGTGCATTTTAATTTCCCCTGCTTCCATTTGTGAAATGGTGAGAAGATCCTGCACAAGCATATTTAATCCGTCCAGGTTTTTAGCCGCTTTCTTTAAAAACTTTGTCCTGACCTTTTTATCCTCAATGGCACCGTCCAATAAGGTATGCACAAATCCCTGAGCGGCAAAAATAGGCGTTTTTAACTCATGGGAAACATCCGCCAGGAATTCCCTTCTGAAAACTTCCAGCTTCTTAAGCTCATCTATTTCCTGCTGTTTGATGGTAGCATAGGAATGAATCTCTTGGTTTATTCTTTTAAATGGATTGGAGGCATTTTTAATTCCTTTTTTATTAAAAGAGAAATCCCTTTTATTGATCTTCTCCAATCCCTGATAAATCTTATTTATTTCTCTAAAGATCAGGAATTCTAATGTATAATAAATTAATATAAAAGAAGAGAAGAAAGAAAGAATACAGCAAAGGAAAAGGGCATTTTCAGTAATACCTTCACTTAGCGATAAGGCCCCTGTGGTTATTACTGCAATTGAGCTTGCTATAAGAAGTGCAACAGCCCTTGAATTAAGAAGCATGCTTTAGATTCACTTTATGGATAAAATTTATCAGGGCAAATTTAAAGCTTAATATTAGAATATTCAGGCAAGTTCAAATTTATAACCAACACCTTTTACAGTGGTTATATACCCCTCTCCGATCTTTTCCCTTACCTTCCGGATGTGAACATCTACTGTCCTGGCTAAGACATATACATCAGAACCCCAGATGTTTTGCAATAAATCATCTCTTCCGAATACTTTATTTGGATTCTGCGCAAGAAAATACAGGAGTTCAAACTCCTTCTTAGGAAGAACAATTTGATTTGATTCGATAAACACTGTATAACTTGTCCTGTCAATGGTAAGAGGCCCGATACTGATTTTGGTAGAATCCTTGGTGTTTTTTGATTCCCTTCTAAACAGGGCTGATATTCGACTCATCAATGCCCTGGGTTTTATAGGCTTTGTAATGTAATCATCAGCACCCACATCAAATGCTGCAATTTCTGAATATTCCTCCGCTCTGGCGGTTAAAAAAATTATAAAAGTTGATTGCATTTCCGGAATCTCCCGTAATTGCCTGCAGGTTTCTACACCGTCCATTCCTGGCATCATAATGTCCAGAAGGATCAGCCGCGGAGAAAATTCTTTGGCTATTTCAATTCCTTTTTTCCCATCCAGGGCCGTTTTTACTTCATAGCCGTCTTTGGTCAAATTATACTGCAAAAGTTCCAATATATCCGGATCATCGTCTACCACAAGCACTTTATGGTTTTGCTTGTTACTCATATAATCAATTGTTGGTTTCTAATACTCTTTTTATCTCAAATTCAAGCTTTTCTCCCCTAAGGTTCTTTGCAATTATTTTTCCGTCTTTGCCGATCAGATAAGTAGCCGGTATACTCCTTACCCCATACAATTCTGCGCCCTTACTATTCCAAAATTTCAGATCCGATACATGATGCCATGTCAACTGATCTTTCTCAATGGCCTGAAGCCATCGATCCCTGTCTTTATCAAGTGAGACACCATAGATTGTAAACCCTTTATCTTTATATTTATTAAATACTCTAACTACGTTAGGATTTTCCTGCCTGCAAGGTCCACACCAGGAAGCCCAAAAATCAATCAGTACAACTTTGCCTCTTAAAGACTCCAAAGAAATGCTTTTCCCGTCGGGATCGGGGAGAATAATATTAGGTGCAGTTTCCCCCACCTGTGGAGAAGGTTTGGGCATGGATGCCAGGATATTTTTAGCTTTTTCTGATTTGGGAAAAGTCTTTGCATATTGCCTTGCCAGGTTTCCTGCAAAATCCATATCTACTGAACCAAAAATATCTAAAAGGGATATGAATACAATCTCCTGCCCTTTTGTTCCTTTGGCTTTATCGATCAGGTTTTGAGCTTCAGCTTGCCATGCTTCCAAATTTTGTTCAACAAATGAGTTAAATAGAATTTGGATTTTTGTATTCAGCATATCCCCTCTTAAAAGTTCGGGGTCATTAAGATCTGCGGAAGAAATAAAGGTTTGCTTTGTATGAGAGGCTTCTACAGCGCTATTCTTCAAAAACTTAGCAATGAAAAGGCCTTCATTTTCGTCAGCCAACTTTTTATTAAAATCTTGTTGAACTTTATTCAACGAATCAAATTCGGACTTTAATGCTGTCATCTGGACCTGAAAAGCAGCGGGATCCGTCTTTTGCAGACCATATACTTTATTGGCTTTATTTTGTATAGCTACTATATAACCATTCTGTTTTTCGGCAAGGTCTTTATATTTTAAGTATGCTTCATTTTCCTTCGAATTTGACACTTTAAGACTGGAGTTTAAATCGTTAAGGTCAGCAGTTATCAAAACATTTTCATTGCTTAAGATCAAATTAATAAACACATTTTCTTTGAACTTAATTTGATAGAAACCTCTGGGAAAAGCATCAGGAGACTTAAAGGCAAACTCATTATTTTTAATGAGAGCAGAGTCTTTTTTAATCAATTCGCCACCGTAAAATTCTAATAGATAGGCGTATTTGTAAGGTGAAGAATTGGTCACAATACCTTTAACCGTAACCGGTTTTGCAAAAAGCAGAAAAGGCACACAAAGGGAAAGAAATAAACTATAAAGAAACGTTTTTTTCATTGTTGATAATAAAATAAAATTTAAACATTCCCTGATATTTAACATCTTCCTTCGGTCACTCTATAACAATCATTACAGAATATGAGTGAGAATTAATTCAGGGTTAAAATTAACTACAATAAGCTGCGAAAGAAAGCGAGTAATATTAACTCGTTATTAAGAAATTGTTAACTGGAAAATTATTCAAAATGATATAATCCAAATAATCATTTTAATACTTAAGGCCCGAATACTTTTTAATATCTATTTCAACCGAACCGACAAACATATCTGCTTCTATTTTTAAAGGGATCTTATTAGGATCATCAGAAAGCCATACTCTTATTGAATTTTCCCCATCAAACAATTGATTTTCAGGCATGATGGGTGACAATTTAATTGCTCTGAATTCTCCTAGTTTGGTCTCCACCATTTCCTTTCCCAAATATTTTACTTTGAAATTATAAAGCGAGTCTTCAAAAAAAGCCTTCACCCCGATTTTATCTCCAGGTCTTAGCCGGGAATAATCAATATTTCTTAGAAAGTAATAGCCGCTTACCAAATCCTGAACACCAGAAGGGACTCTATAGTTCTTAGGTTCTTTATATGCCTTCTTTTTCCTGTCCCAAACCTTCACTTCTGCCTCTCTTTCTTTATGATTAAAATCCACAATTTCATTTTTCCGATACCTTCCTTCTTCAATTGTTCTGTATGATTGGTGCGGTATCAGATGGGTAGTATCCAGGAATGAACCCCAGTTGTCTCTTATTCTAAGAATTATATCAAATCCGGGAGTGGATTTCCCAAACACATTAATTTTATAACAAGGCCTTCCATTCCTTTCATAGATTTTGGAATCTACCGAAATAACAGCTTCCCCCGCTGTAATAAACCCATAATGTACCCTGTATTCTAATTTTTCACCCGTAGTAAAGGCTTTAGTGGCAAAAGCCTTATTATTCTCTTTTTGAATAAATCCCGGTAAAAAACATAGTAAGGCAAAAAGCCAAAAGAAATTTTTCATTCGTGAATGTGTTAAATTTTCATCAAACCATCTGACATTTTCATCCTATTTTGCGACATATGGTTTCATTACACTTTTTATTTCTAACAACGAAGAATATCTTTTTTTCAGATATTTAAAATCTTCCTTGTACTTTTTTCAATATTTAAATTCAAAATTACCTGTTTCTTATTATAAGACTTATAAATAATAAAAAAAGTCTCACTGGGTGCTAAATAAAAGGCGGGCAAGTGATAACAAATCCATGACCAAAATTTATTGCCCGGATCTAAATGATATCAGGATAATTTTTTAAATATATCAAAATTTTCAAGGATATGGACTTTTGTTGTAATCAGGCATTTATCGTCCATAGTATGATTTTCGGCATATATTAAGGAATTTATAAAAGTGTATTTAATGTAAGATCAGGATTTGGGAATTGAGATGCATAATAGTAACTTCAAGTTTAAATCCTGAAACATTTCTGCCTAACTCCAGGCAGCCTGAATCCTAAAAGAATAATTTAAAACAATGAGTGAACAATCAGAAAAATTAAAAGCGCTCCAAATTACCATTGATAAGTTGGAAAAGACTTATGGCAAGGGGACAATAATGAAGTTAAGTGATGAAAAGATAGTAGATATTCCTGCTATTTCCACAGGATCACTTGGCTTAGATATAGCACTGGGCATAGGAGGAATACCAAAAGGGAGAGTGATTGAAATATATGGGCCTGAATCTTCCGGTAAGACTACTTTAAGTATGCATTGTATTGCCGAAACCCAGAAAAAAGGAGGGTTGGCAGCATTTATTGATGCAGAACATGCCTTTGATAAATCGTATGCAGAAAAACTTGGGATAGATACGGAAAACTTACTAATTTCTCAACCGGATAATGGTGAGCAAGCATTAGAAATTGCGGAGCATCTGATTCGCTCCGGTGCAATTGATATTATTGTGATTGACTCCGTAGCAGCGCTCGTTCCAAAAGCAGAATTGGAAGGAGAAATGGGAGATAGCAAGATGGGCCTCCAGGCAAGATTAATGTCCCAGGCTTTAAGAAAGCTGACAGGAACGATAAATAAAACAGGTTGTGCCTGTATTTTCATCAATCAACTAAGGGATAAAATCGGGGTTATGTTTGGCAATCCTGAAACAACTACCGGTGGTAATGCATTAAAATTCTATGCATCAGTACGATTAGACATCAGAAGGATAGGTCAGATTAAAGAAAGCGCTGATAACATTATCGGCAATAGAACTCGTGTTAAAGTAGTTAAAAATAAAGTTGCCCCTCCTTTCAAAGTGGTTGAATTTGATATAATGTATGGAGAAGGCATTTCAAAAGTAGGTGAAGTATTAGACTTAGGAGTTGATCTTGAAATTATAAAAAAAGCCGGTTCATGGTTTTCTTATGAAGGAAACAAACTCGGACAAGGCAGAGATGCAGTAAAATCGTTATTGGAGGATAATCCTGAACTTGCCGATGAAATTGAAAAGAAGATAAAGGCTAAAATAAAAGGCGAAGTAGTTACAAACGAAGTTGGAGTAGCGTAATTTATTTCAGATACCTGAAAAACATCAATTTAAAATCCTCCTCAGGGAGGATTTTTTTATTTATAGATATAGCTTAATTAATTAAAATAGCTTTAGTTTTATCCTTCCTAAATCACTATTTACCATTAAGCTATGCAAACGCTTTTAGTCGAAGACGACCCCAACCTTGGTCAGATTCTTAAAGAATATCTTGAGGCAAAAGGATATCCAACCACCTTATGTAATCACGGCTCAAAAGCTATAGAAGTTTTTAATGAGAACTCGTTTTCCCTGATCATTCTGGATGTAATGTTGCCAGGCAAAGATGGCTTTGCCATTGCACAAGAAATAAGAGAAATGGGCAAATCAACACCCATTATTTTTCTCACAGCAAAATCAATGAAAGAAGACACCTTAAAGGGATTACGAATAGGCGCGGATGATTACTTAACCAAGCCTTTCAGTATGGAGGAGCTTGTCTTAAGAATGAAAGCAATTCTTCGGAGAACCCAAAACACAGAAGTACAACCCAGTGAAACCAAAGTTTTTAAAATTGGAAAGTTTGTTTTTGATTACAATAGACAACTTTTAATTGATGGGGAAACATCTCATAAGCTTACTTCAAAAGAATCTGAATTGCTAAGGCTTCTTGCCTTAAACATGAATGAAATGCTCGACAGAACGGTAGCTTTAAAGACCATCTGGCTTGATGATAGTTATTTTAATGCCCGAAGCATGGATGTTTATATTGCAAAATTGAGGAAATATTTAAAAGATGATCCTGATGTACAGATCCTGACTGTCCATAGATCGGGATTTAAATTGGTCGATACCAGAATGGTGGCGGGCAGCTAAAGGAAATCAATTTGTCCAGACTAAAAACATTTTCATCATTATCATTCTATCTGATATTAAAGGCCATTTTGCCGTTTTTAACATGCTCAACAATTCTATTTCGAATTAACCGCATTTATAAGCCAGTCATTTTCAACACCTAATCATACATAAGTTATTTTTTGTTTTATTTCAACTCCGACATCTTTTTATTAGAATATTTGTAAAACATTTTTTCCAGTTAAAACATTAAATCCCTTAAAAATACCTGTTTAGCATAATTTTTATGGTATTGGACAAAGTAATGCTTCAAAAGTTTCTTGTTCATACGGCAGTGCCAAATAATTAAAATATATAGAAACAACTCTTAAAGCACCTTCTTACGAAAGCCCCTGAAACAAAACTTACATTTTTTATTTTTATCTATTCTTACATCAGGTATACCGTATATCATTTCCTATTAATTTAGTAGGACGCGCTATTTTCAAATGGCTGATTTACAAAGTGAGAAGAAGCAAAAGATTTAAACGAAAATAATTTTGATAAAGAAGCAGTAATCTATATGAATCGTATATTAAAAATATTGATTATAGATGATGATGAAGTAGACAGGATCATTGTTAAGAGAGCGCTGAAGGCTACAGAATTTGAATATGACATTACTGAAAATTTTGATGCAAACGATGCTCTTGAAAACCTTAAGAAAAATAACTACGATTGCGTCTTTTTAGATTACCTGCTTCCGGGAACGGACGGGTTAAGCTTGCTAAAAAAAGCCAGGGCAGAAGGGGTGAGAAGTCCTATAGTTATTGTCACCTCACAGGGAGATGAGAAGATTGCCGTGGAAATGATGAAAGCCGGCGCTTCCGATTATGTTATAAAAACTCAAATTAACGCCCATGCCATTGCCCAGATCCTTAGAAATGTAATTCGCCTTCAGGATATTGAAAATCAACGGTATGAAACTGAGCAAGCTTTAAAAGTCAGTGAATCGCGGCTAGCTGAAGCGCAAAGACTGGCGAGAATCGGAAACTGGGAATTTCATTTAAGTGACCGGTCCGTTTATTGGTCAGAAGAGGTTTTTAGAATATTTGACAGGGACGTGGAAAGTTTTGTTCCTAATAAGGTCAATTTCTTAAGTTGTATTCATCCCGACGATCATCCTATTGTTATTGGCGCGTTAAAAAAGGCAATTAAAAATGAACTCATAAATGTAGACTTCAGAATAATAACTCCTGAAGACGAGCTAAAATATGCCAACTCGCAGGGTTATTCCATTTTTAACACCGACAATAAGTTGGTGAAAATAGTAGGGACGGTTCAGGATATAAGTGAAAGAAAAAGGGTAGAGCAAGAATTGATAGAGGCCAAAAGAGTTGCTGAAGATTCAATGAAAGTAAAACAGCAATTTTTGGCCAACATGAGTCACGAAATCCGAACGCCAATGAATGCAATAATTGGTTTTACACGAATCCTATTAAAAGACGATTTGCCGGATGAGATGAAAAGATACCTGGAGGCAATTCATTTTTCAAGTGAAAACCTTTTGGTTATTATAAATGACATTCTCGACTTCTCAAAAATCGAATCAGGAAAACTCACTTTGGAGGAAGTTGAATTTTGTCTACAGGAAGTTATTCATCCGATTATAGAACTGTTCCAGCCAAAAGTTAAAGAAAAGAATATTGAGTTAATCTATAAAATTGAAAACAATGTCCCTGATTATTTTCTTGGTGATCCATTCAGGCTAAACCAGGTAATTATTAATCTGATAAGCAATGGCCTCAAATTTACCGAGTCGGGCAGCATTACTTTAATGATCAAGGTTTTAGAACAAGACAATAATTTTGCTTCTTTAGAATTTTCCGTTGAAGACACAGGTATAGGAATACCTAATAACAAATTAGAATCAATATTTGACAGCTTTACCCAAGCCAGTAGTGATACTACTCGTAAATATGGGGGAACTGGACTAGGGTTGGCCATTGTAAAAAATATACTTGAATTACAGGATGGTAAAATTTGGGTAGAAAGCGTACTTGGAAAGGGGAGCAAATTCACCTTTACACTCCCTTTAAAGAAAAATCATACCGGCAATGCACAAAAGCCAGGTTCATTTTTGTCAAGCGAAAAAGACAAATCCACTAACCTTGAGAAGGTTAAGGTTCTCCTTGTAGAGGATAATGAAATTAATCAATTATTGGCCGAGACAGTCCTGCGTTCAGCAGGATGTGAAGTAACTATAGCCGATAACGGAAAAATAGCGCTGGAAAAACTTCAGGCCAATGCAGTAGATATAGTATTAATGGACATTCAGATGCCTGAAATGGATGGATACGAAGCGACAAGTTATATAAGGAGCAATTTTAAGAAGCCACTTTCACAAGTTCCGATTATAGCAATGACGGCACATGCAATGAGTCCTGAATCCGCGAAATGTATTCAGGCAGGCATGAACGACTATATTTCAAAGCCTTTTGAAGCAAATGATCTTTACCATAAAATAGCATCATTGGTAAAAAAGAATAAATCATCAAAAGAAAATAATAACATACAAGATTCCATACAAAATAATCCATATATGAGTGAGCGAGTTGTAAACCTGGACTATCTGAAACAAATGGCGGAAGGTAACGAAGCCTTTGTTACTAAAGCGATAAACCTTTTTCTTCAAAAGGCCCCAGTTGATGTAGAAAATCTACTGGATAATTTTAAGAAAAAAGATTGGGGCAATCTCAAGCTATTATGTCACAAAGTAAAATCATCCTTTGCCATTCTGGGTATAAAGAGTTTACAGGAAATAATGCAATCCATAGAAAATGATTGCAGTGAAAATAAAATAGATGAGGCAAAGTTTGAGAAGTTATTAAGTCAGACCCAGTCATATACATCAAAAGCAATAGAGGAACTGACGGAGGAACTCCAAAAGGCGACTTAGCTGAAATAGTAGAAGTGGCACTAGCTGGTAACCGCTTTTACTAAATTTTGTTTTGGTTTAGAGCTTTGTAGCAACAATAACCTCTTTCTTGTATTTTCTTTTCTCTCCTGTAGAGGTAAATATTTCTATCAGCACTAAATATATTCCTGATTTAACTCTATTTCCATTATTATCTTCTCCGTTCCATTGAATAAACCCATTCAGAGAAAGGGTTTGATTATCTATAAGATTTTTAAGAATTCTTCCCTCCTTATCATATAGGTTTACAGAAACCATATTGCCCGGTTCTTCAAATAAAAAATTTATTAGGGTAAAATCATTATAACCATCTCCATCCGGTGAGAAAACAGGGGGATCTATCTTAATAAATTTATTTGTGTTCAGCTCATCCTTAAATTGTGAATTTCTGTATCCGGGGGTTGCAAAACCAGCGTCTTCTGAAGCTGAGTGCCAATTGTTTTTGTCATTTGTGCTTCCTTCAATATTAATTCTTTCCAAAGACACTCCTTCATTACTCAATAGAAAATCGTAATGATAACTTTCACTGTATTCAAAAAAGTCAATGACTACTCCCGTACTATCTGTCAATACTATATTTCCTCCTTCATCCGGCAATGAAGGTAAAGTCACTTTTATAATATTTTCTTTGACGAGTAAGGGGTATTCATTTATTAAAATATCAGGATCGGGAGTTAAGACGAGCATTTCATTAGGTTTTAACAATGATTTCGAACCAGTCAACAATTGAGTATCGCTGATCGTGTCCTCATTCATAGCGCCTAATTTCCAACCATTTAGGCTTAGAAACTTATCAGATCTGTTATAAATTTCAATAAAATCAACTCCATAGGGCCGAGGGTTAAATAACAACTCATTGATTATAACATCCAATGAATCCGCCTCTTCCGGAATGGCAAAGTCAAAACTTGAAGAACCAATATTCCCCGAACAATCCTTCAGGTCTTTTGCCTGTAAAGTATAAATAATTTTTGGAGATAGCGGAAGTGCAAAATTAACCGCTATGACTTTCTTAGTTATTCCGACATCTTTAATTGATTTTATTTCTACTGATGGAGATAATGAAAGTTGCTGAACCAAAAGGCTTCCATTTTCAACTTTTTCATTAAAATTTACTCTAATATCAGAGGCGGTTAAAACCTCAATGTCGCTAATAGAAGGCCCAGTCAAATCTATTATCTGCTCAAAATTTGAGTTTGCTCTACCCGGAGTACCACCAGCATCGTCCAAAGAAGCGAACCAGTTTCCATCTTCCAGGCAAGGAAGATCAATGTTTGCCATTTCCAGGGAAAAACCGCCTTCTTTCTTTTCCATGTCATTATACCATTCGTCAGAATAAGCGACGGAAAAAATAGTTTTATCCAGATAGGTTAGGGAAATAATTTCACCAGAATTATTCAACGAAAGCCATTTGCCTGGGCTTATCGCCCTGCATGTTTGTTTAAAATAGTCCAGGGAAGAAGAAGGACAGAGCACCATGTATTCACCGGGAAAAATTGTTTCTTCCGGCAGACTTGTTAAAGACAATTCATCGGTTAAAATCACATCCTTCAATGATATTATTTTGTTTGACCGGTTAAACAGCTCCAAATATTCTACCTCGGTTAAACCTTTTACAGGAGAAGGATCGGCCATTATTTCAGAAATAACAAGATCATTGTATGCTGGAGAAACACCTAAGCCAAAAGACACCTCAGGCAAGGAGGACCTGGAAGATGAGCAGTCTTCCACATTCTCAAAGGTCATATTGTAAATTATTCCACCGTGAATGGAGTCTGATAAATTAATAATTACTGCATCGTAGAAGGTTGAAAAGTCGATTGAATTGATATTTAATGCAGGAGAAACTTTAATCTGATTTTTGATAAAGGTTGGCAAAAGGGGCTTATTAAACCTAACTTCCAGGGTGAGCTTGTCTTTTATAATTAATTTTTCCGTAGCTAACGGAGTGCTATCCTTATCTATACTATAAACAGAGTTTTTTATACCAGGAGTACCACCGTAGGTCGATTCGGATGCTTTCCAATTGTAGCTTCCGAAACATTCACTCGAAGGATTGATTTGTTCAATACTCCATCCTCCGGTTTGTTTATTTTTATCTCTGTACCAGTCAAGATTATAGGAAAGGCTGTCAATTATCTTTCCCACAGGATCCTCTAATCTCAATTTTTCACCCGTATTTGTAAGAGTGTTCCATGTAGACAATCCAATGGTTTCCCCAAAGGGTAAAAATTCAGAAACTTTATTATTTGAACAAATAATTACATAGGAGTCAGGCAAAAGTTGAAATGAAGGAATTTTTGATCCTGAAAGAGAAAAATCTTTTAAGTTAATTGTATCCACTCCAGCATTAAACAATTCGACGAATTCCACCTCAGGAAGGACCATAGAATCAGGGGCATCAGCTCCGGACGGATCAGCAAAAATTTCATTTATTTGTATCTGACCAAAACCAACCTCGGGCACTTCGATTACTTCCTCTGTTATTTTAAAATCCTCCATAACCACTGTCGCAGTGGACCCCGAACCTGGTGTTCCTCTTTTTAATTTAATTTTCAACACAACACCTGATTGACCTGCTATTGAAGAGGGAAAATTGAAGTTATAAAGTGCGTAAGGAGAGTCAGCATTTGCAAAAGTACTTATCTCTTCGGGTGTGGAAAAAGAAGCACCTTCATCTACAGAGACAGATAGTTCCAAAATCGCAAGATAAGTACCGGTTCCGTTGGCCAGGCTTCTTGCGTAAAATGCCAACTTGGCACCGTCTGAAGTAGAAAAATCAAGGCTGACAGTAATCTCCGGAGAATACGAGGATGTTGGAGTTAGCCCTAAAGCCCCTGTTCCATTTAACATATTCGTTGCCTCTTTAAATACCCTTGATGAAGGTTTCACCTCATTGGCTACCCAAAAAGGCAGGAATTCTACATTTATGCCCGGAACGAAGTCAGATTCGAAATCCTGAAAATAAGGAAAGGTGTTTATTTGAGAATAAGAAAAATAACTTATTAAATTTGCACCGCAAAAAATAAAGAGCCAATAAAATAAACGCATTTGAAGAAGCAGGTTATTAAAAAAATCTAAGGCTTAGGTTTAAAGCAATGATTTATGATCGAAAGAGGAGAAAGTAACCTTGCTTTATCAATTTTTAAAAGTAAGTAAAACCATAAATAATAAAATAATGAAATTAGCAGTAGTAGGCGCTACCGGATTAGTCGGTTCGGAAATTTTAAAAGTTCTGAATGAACGTAATTTCAAGTTTGACGAATTGATTCCTGTAGCTTCAGCCAGATCGGTAGGAAGTACAATTACTTTCAAGGAAAAAAATTACCGTGTTCATAGTGCTGAAGAAGCCATAAAGCTAAAGCCGGAGATTGCTATTTTTTCTGCGGGTGGTAGCACTTCTTTGGAGCTTGCACCAAAATTTGCTGAGGTTGGAACAATAGTAATTGACAATTCATCCGCTTGGAGAATGAATCCGGCAAATAAACTTGTTGTGCCTGAAATCAATGCACATACTTTAACAAAGGATGACAAGATTATTGCAAATCCTAACTGCTCCACGATCCAAATGGTAGTAGCGCTAAATCCTTTGCATAAAAAATATAAAATAAAGAGAATTGTTGTTTCCACTTATCAATCCGTAACCGGGACGGGAAAAGCAGCTGTGGATCAGTTAATGGACGAACGGTCTGGTAGAGAACCTAAAAAAGTTTATCCTTATCCAATTGATTTAAATCTTCTTCCTCATATCGACGTGTTCCTGGACAATGGATACACAAAAGAGGAAATGAAGATGGTGAACGAAACCAAGAAGATCATGATGGATGATTCCATTAAAGTAACAGCTACAACTGTACGTGTGCCGGTAATGGGCGGTCATTCAGAATCGGTAAATATTGAATTTGAAAACGAATATGACCACAATGAACTGGTGAACATTCTTCAAAATTCTCCGGGAATCATCGTAGAAGATGACATTAAAAATTTAAAATACCCGATGCCCATTAATGCTCATGGCAGAGATGAAGTATTTGTAGGCAGAATAAGAAGAGATGAAACTCAGCCAAAAACGGTAAACATGTGGATTGTAGCAGATAATCTAAGAAAGGGAGCTGCAACTAATGCTGTTCAAATAGCTGAGTATGTCGTGGCTAACGGCCTAGTCTAATTAATTTTAAGTGTTAAATGTTGAATTTTGAATGGGTCTGCTCATTTATAATTCAACATTTTTCTTTTAAGATGAAAATTTAAAACCATCAAGTCTCATCTCTTCTAACTCCCCACTTCCATACTCCAATCTATCATTAAAAATTTAATATTCAATTATTTCAAAAGCCCTCATCGGAAAAAGATCTTACTTCACCGAAAAGAAAAAACCCTTCATCTAAAATCAAATTCTGGTATATCTTTTCCTATTACCTTTATTTCAAGAAAGGCAGATAATCTTACTTTGCTGGTTTAGTAAGCCTATTTTAAACGCCTTTCTTTCCATAGCTGGTTGAAGGATCTTGAGGGTAACTGAGGCGACTCTCGCCTCTTACCCCAAGTATCTTTAAAAAGGGTTCTCAACAAAAAGCTTTTTGCTCCACCACCCAACAAATTCATTAGTTTCCTGTTTTTCATTGCCTTTTTCCAGATTGAGAATCCAAAACTTTCTGACTTTGAATTTAGCTTTTGATCTACACTTTGCTTTCTGTTAAGCAACAAAAGATTATGTATTTCAATTCGGACAGGACAAACACTTGTACAAGCTCCACACAACGAACTTGCATAACTCAAATGCTTAAAATCTTCCATTCCCTTCAGATGAGGCGTGATTACTGAGCCAATCGGTCCGCTGTATGTTGTATTGTAAGAATGTCCCCCTATGTTTTTATATATAGGACAAGTATTCAGGCAAGCGCCACATCTTATACAATTCAAGGCTTGCCTTTTCTCAAGTTCAGCCAGTAAATTAGTTCTCCCATTGTCAAGTAAAACAACATACATTTCTTCAGGTCCATCCACCTCATCCGGCTGGCGAGGACCTGTAAGAATAGTATTATAGACAGTTACCCTTTGCCCTGTACCAGCGGTAGACAACAAAGGCCAGAATAAATCCAGGTCGGTAACAGAGGGAATCATTTTTTCAATTCCTACTATTGCAATATGTATCCGTGGAAAGGTCGTTGAAAGACGTCCGTTACCTTCATTTTCCGTAATGGAAATTCCCCCGATATCGGCTACGAGAAAATTAGCGCCAGTCACACCGATATCCGCCGTAATATATTTTTCTCTTAAAAGGTTTCTAGCGACGTTCGTTAATACCTGCGCATCGTCTGTTGGAGGAGTGTTTAATTTTTTGGTAAAAAGTTCTGCTATGTCTTTTTTAGACATGTGCATGGCCGGCGTTACAATATGATAAGGTTTTTGTCCGGCCAGTTGGACAATATATTCTCCCAGATCTGTTTCTACTGCTTCAACACCATTGTGTTCAAGACATTCATTAAGCTCAATCTCTTCTGTAGTCATGGATTTTGACTTCACAGTAAGCTTGGCATTATTTCTCTTAAATATTTTTAGAATTTCCTTTAATGCCTCATCCTTATCTGAAGCCCAAATGATCTTCCCTCCTTTTTTCTTGAAATTGGTCTCAAACATTATCAAATACTCATCCAATCTATCTATGCTTTGAGTTTTTAAAAATGATGCCCTGTCCCTGGCCAATTCTAAATTTTCATATTGCTCCTTTCCTTTCTTTACACTGTCGTTGTATTTAGCAATATTAAAATTAATTGTCCGCCTGTGGTTAAGGTCAAAGGCCTTCGCCTCAGCATCTTTTATAAAAGTCTCGCTAATGCTCATGGATAAGTATTAAGTAGTGAGTATTGGAATGAGGCAGACTATTTTCTGTCTATTGAATCATATACCTGAACTTTAGTCCAGAGATTTTTGCAGTCTTCAATAAACTTTAAGTGGACAGGATGTTCCTGATAAATATCGTGTCCTTTTTTGTCATCAAAAACGGTAAGCAGGGAAAAGCTATAAGAAGTATCTATTACAGGTCTGTTCGTATCAGCAGGAATGCCTACATGACTCATTTTAACCGTTTCTAATTTTGCAATAGTCTTTATGCCTTCATAGAGCTTGTCTTTTTCCTCTTTTGTAGCGTCTGGTTTCATCCAGAAATAAACATGGTGTACAAACATTGATTTTTCTTTTGGTGATGATAAAGCTTCAGAAACCCCCAAAGATGCAACTGCCGCCGCAGCCGCTATTTTACCTGTGGTTTCCATAAATTTTCTTCGAGATAATTCTGGCTTTGACATATTTAAATTATTAGATTTTGAAACCCGGATCGATAAATTGACCTGCAATTTTAACAGATCGGATTTATTTTATCAGGATTTTTTCTAAAATAAAGATTTTTTAATTCATTTGAATTGAGAATAGAAGAAAAGTACAAATCCTAAATCAAGGATAATTCTTAATATTGATTTTTAATGACCATCTCATGTTTATAGAACCACATTTAGGACAACCTTCCGGAAATAAAAACAGAGGGTGGATTGAGGTAATCACCGGTTGTATGTTTTCAGGAAAAACCGAGGAGTTGATAAGAAGAGTAAACAGAGCAGTGATTGCCAAACAAAAAGTAAAACTATTTAAACCTTCAATTGATACCAGGTACCATCACCTGAATGTGGTTTCTCATAATCAAAATTCTATTGAATGCACTCCTCTGAATTCTGCAAAAGAGATCCTCCATCTTTCTTCTGATACCGATGTTGTAGGGATAGATGAGGTTCAGTTTTTTGATAATGAAATTGTCGATGTATCCAACGAACTGGCAAATAAAGGAATAAGGGTAATTATAGCAGGATTAAGTATGGATTCGGAAGCAAGGCCGTTTGGTTTTGTACCTCAGTTAATGTCAACCGCTGAATTTGTAACTAAGCTTCATGCAATCTGTGCCCAATGCGGAGGAATTGCCTCTTACTCCTTCAGACTGTCTTCTTCAAAAGAAAAAGTTTTACTTGGTGAAAAAGACCTTTATGAAGCAAGATGCAGGGAATGCTTTAATTCGATAATTAGTTGATGAGATGATGTGATAATTAGGTGTAGAAAGGACTAATCAGCACATTATCACATTAACAAATTAACCAGCGGTTCCTGCTGGCTTAGGCAATGAAAACTTCCCAGTCCCCAGATAATATCTGTAGAATCAAGTCCTATTACCTTTCTTTTCGGGAAACAAGCTTGTAGAGCATCCAATGCTTTCCGGTCATTTTTATCATCTCTGTAAGTAGGGACAACTATGGCAGCGTTTGATATATAGAAATTAGCATAAGAAGCAGGTAATCGCTGGCCGTCGTATATCACTGGCTTGGGCATCGGGATTTCAATAATATTCAATTGCTTCCCGTTAATAAGTCTCATCTTTTTTAGCGCTGACAAATTCTCCTGCAAGATCTCATGGTTTTCGTCAGACTTACTCTCCTCTACTACCGTCACTACCGTGTCTTCATTTACAAATCTTGTAATGTCATCAATATGCCCATCGGTATCGTCACCAATTATGCCATCTCCTAACCAAAGTATTTGTTCGACTCCATAATAATTGATCAGATATTCTTCGATTTGCCTTTGGTTCAAATGAGGGTTTCTGTTTTGATTTAACAAGCAGGCTGTGGTAGTAAGTACAGTTCCTGAGCCATTAAAATCCACAGAACCGCCTTCCATTACAATCCCGGGATGCAACACTGGAATACCCAGTTTTTCTCCAATTTTAGTAGGAATCACATCATCCAGGTCAAATGGCGGGTATTTTCCGCCCCAGGCATTATACCCCCAGTCTACAATTATTTTACCTGGATTTCTTAAAGGATTGACCAGAAAAGCAGGCCCATGATCTCTGCACCAGGCATCATTGGTAGGATGGTAAAAAAAATGAACTTTATTTAGATCCACTCCCGCTTCTTTCAAATATTCTATTGCTTTGTCTTTCATCACTGCGCCGTCCACATTGATGTTTACTTTTTCTCCCTTGGCAATTTCAGCTATAAATTGTGCATAAACAGAGTAAATAGAATCAATTTTACCCGGCCATGAGTCTTCTTTATGAGGCCAGCTAAGCCAGGTAGATTCATGAAGCGCCCACTCGGCAGGAAAGAAATATCCTTGTTCTTTTGGTGTCATTTAGTATAGTTGGAAGATGGAAGTGGGAGGTTGGAAGTGAAAGATTTCTTCCTACTCCCTACTTCCAACTTCCCACATTTTTAATCAATAAATCTCTTGGTTATTTCCTGGTAAGAATCTATTCTCCTGTCTCTCATAAAAGGCCAGTGTGTTCTGTAACTGTCGGATTTGTTAAGATCCAATTCTTCCACATGCACCACTTCCGTGTCGTGGGGTGCTTTATAAATTAATTTTCCAAAAGGATTTGAAATAAAGCTACCGCCCCAGAATTTCATCGGACCTTCTTCTCCTACTCTGTTCACTGCCACCACATGGATTCCGTTTGCCACAGCATGACCGCGTTGTATGGTTTGCCATGCATTGTACTGTTCATCATTCACTTCTGCAGTTTGAGAAGTTGACCAACCAATTGCTGTTGGGTAAAAAAGAATTTCAGCACCCATCAAAGCCGTAATTCTTGCTGCTTCAGGATACCATTGATCCCAACATATCAGCACGCCTACTTTAGCAAACTTTGTATCAAACACTTTATACCCCAAATCACCCGGAGTAAAATAGAACTTTTCATAATATCCCGGATCATCAGGAATATGCATTTTCCTGTACTTTCCTAAATAAGCACCATCCGCATCCAAAACAGCGGTTGTATTGTGGTAAATTCCTTGGGCTCTTTTTTCAAACAAAGAGGCAATAATCACTACGCCAAGTTCCCCTGCAATCTTACTGAGTGCATCAGTAGAAGGGCCAGGAATGGGCTCCGCAAGTTCGAAATTCTCATAAGCCTCTATGTCACAAAAATAAAGAGATGTAAAAAGCTCCTGAAGACAAACGATTTGTGCGCCCATTTTTGCCACTTCCCTTATTCGGGCTATGGCCTTATCCAGATTTTGCTGAGGAGTGGCGGTACAAGACATCTGCACCAATCCAACTTTTACCTTTTTTTCTTTCAATTATTAAATCGATTAAAGTGTTGCAAAAATAATGTTTTAATTTATGTGTTTATAATTTGTTCTTTTAGTTGTCACATGGAATATTCCATTAGAGATTCATCGTCGTTTTGGATGATTACAATCATGCCTATTTTCAGGTTTTATAACAAAGGATTGAGGTATGAGGTTCGAGGTTTGGAGAAATTAATCATGAAGTTCTCAAATTATTATATAAAATATTGATTCACATGACATTATGTAGCCATTATGAAGATATCGCTTTGAAGACAGTCTTGAAACGTCTTCCTATAAAACTTTACATTCAAAATTTAATATTTCCTTAAATCCATTATCAAATTATTTTTTTATCATCATTAAATATTCTCGTTTTCTATTCCTAAATTCACACCGCAAATAGTACTCCTAAATTATTTGCAATGTCAAACCACACCTCCAAATTTTTATACGAAGCCTTTACCTATGATGATGTTCTTTTAGTCCCTGCATATTCAGAAGTATTGCCCAGGGAAACAGATACATCTACATACCTTTCCAGAAAAATTCAGCTCAATATTCCATTAATTTCTTCAGCAATGGATACTGTTACAGAAACAGAATTAGCCATAGCAATGGCACTGGAAGGAGGCATCGGTATTATTCATAAGAATATGACCATTGCTCAACAAGCAGAGCAGGTAAGAAAAGTAAAAAGGTCTCAAAGCGGAATGATCCTGGACCCTATTACGGTAGATGAAAATGCTACGCTAGGTGAAGTGAACAAAATTATGTCCGAATCCAGGATCGGTGGAATACCTGTTGTAAATGGCAATGGTAGACTTGTCGGAATTGTAACTAACCGAGACATGCGTTTTGAGAAAGATTTCACCAAGAGCGTCAGGGAAATAATGACGAAAGACAATTTGATTACCGCCCAAGTAGGAATAGACTTAAACAATGCAGAACTTATTCTCCAGGAATATAAAATAGAAAAACTTCCGATTGTTGATAAAGACAATAACCTGAGGGGCTTGGTTACTTATAAAGATATTTTAAAGAAAAAAGATCGTCCCCATGCCTGTAAAGATGAATTTGGACGATTAAGGGTTGGTGGTGCTGTTGGTGTAAATTCCGAATTGTTTGACAGAATAGAAGCCTTAAAAAAAGCAGGGGTAGATGTAGTTACTATCGATACGGCACATGGCCATTCCAAAGGCGTTATTAATGCGCTTAAAGAAGTAAAAAAAGCTTTCCCTGATCTTGAAGTAATCGTTGGAAACGTAGCTACCGGCGAAGGCGCCAAAAGCCTGGTGGATGCTGGAGCAGATGGAGTAAAAGTCGGGGTTGGGCCGGGAAGTATTTGTACGACACGAGTTATTGCAGGCGTCGGTGTTCCTCAACTATCAGCAGTAGTAGAAGCTGCTCAAGCCATTGAAGGCTCAGGTGTACCTGTAATTGCAGACGGAGGAATAAGGTTTTCCGGGGATTTGGTTAAAGCTATTGCCGGCGGAGCAAGCAGTATCATGATTGGTTCTTTATTGGCAGGAACCGAAGAAGCGCCGGGAGAAATGATCATTTATGAAGGACGTAAATTTAAGTCATACAGAGGAATGGGATCCCTTGAAGCAATGGAAGAAGGTTCAAGTGACCGATACTTTCAGGATGCTGAAGATGATATTAAAAAACTGGTACCGGAAGGAATTGTAGGCAGAGTTCCATACAAAGGACTTGTATCTGAAGTTTTATATCAAATGGTTGGAGGATTAAGGGCTGGAATGGGCTATTGCGGTGCGCCTAATGTGGAAGCGCTTAAAAAAGCAAAGTTTGTGAAAATTACCACTGCGGGTGTAAAGGAAAGCCACCCTCATGATGTCCAGATAACAAGAGAAGCTCCAAATTACAGCAGATAGATTTATTCGTTTCCCAAACCTGAAAAATGAAGATAGGATTTGACGCTAAGCGCGCATTTGCAAATAACACAGGTTTGGGAAACTATAGCAGATTTGTAATAAAGTCTCTTCACCATAATTTCCCCGAAAATGATTTTTACTTATACACCCCTGTTTTAAAGGAAAATAAGGAGTTTTCGGCGTTTGATACAAATCATAAACTTCATTATAAACTCCCTTCAAAAATTGTTACTTCTTTAGGATTTAAAAGCCTTTGGAGAAGCTTTGGAATTGCAAACCAGGCGGAAAAAGACCATCTTGACATTTATCATGGGTTAAGCAACGAATTACCTTTTGGAAAAAAGAGGTTCAAAACCGTGGTCACCATTCATGATCTTTTATTTTTACGATTTCCTCATTTATATAAAAAAATTGACGTCGAGATTTATAAGAATAAATGGAAATATGCCTGTAAAGAAGCGGATAAAATCATCGCAATAAGCAATCAGACGGCTGAAGATTTAAACACATTTTTGAATATTCCCTCTCATAAAATAGAAGTTGTCTACCAGGGGTGTAATGAGGTATTTAAACAAGAATTTGACTCCAGAAAATTAAAATCTGTCGCTGAAAAATATGCGCTACCTACCGATTTCATACTAAATGTTGGGACCGTCGAACCAAGGAAAAATGCGTTAACGATTGTAAAATCTTTGCCCTTTTTAACAAATACAGAAATTCCGTTGGTGATTGTTGGAAGAGAAACTCCGTATAAACAGGATATTATAGAATTTATCCAAAAAGAAAATCTGACAAACAGAGTAATCTTTCTGCACAATGTTCCCTTTGAGGACCTTCCTTTAATTTACCAGCTTTCAAAACTTTTTATTTACCCCTCCATATTTGAAGGGTTTGGAATTCCTATCATTGAAGCGTTGAACTCTGGTATTCCGGTAATTTCCAGTACGGGATCCTGTTTTTCAGAAGCAGGCGGTAAAGATTCACTTTATATCGATCCCAAATCCCCGGAGCAGTTGGCAGAAGCGATTCAATCGGTTTTGAAAAACCCTACAAAAGCCAGGTTTATGATTGAACGTGGAAAAGAATATGTAAAAAGATTTGAGAGCGAAAAAATTGCTGACGATATTATGTCTGTTTACAACATGATATAAATGTTTCTTTGACTTATTTTTTCAATTTAGCTCTTACTCAGGCAATTCTGTGTTTTAAAAATAAAAATCAAACCTAACTACTTTAATTTATAATTTTTATCTTCATAGACGGTTTGAATACTTAACTTATGATTAAGGAATTTTTTCGTCTTATTTACCCTACTTTTTGTTTGGCCTGTCACAAAGCATTGGAAGGCGGAGAAGATACCATTTGTACCTTTTGCCGGTTTGAATTGCCCAAAACAAACTTTCATTTAACTTCACCCAATCCCCTTGAGCAAAGGTTTTGGGGCAAAATACATCTTCATCGAGCTTTTGCCTACCTTTATTTTATTAAGCACGGTAAAGTTCAGAAGCTTATTCATCATCTAAAATATAAAGGGCACCAGGAGGTCGGCGAAATGTTGGGAAAATGGTACGGGTTTGAATTAGCGGAATCAGGGTTTACAGGCAAATTTGATGTCATTGTTCCTGTACCCTTGCATAAAAATAAACTTAAAAAAAGAGGGTACAACCAATGTGATGCTTTTGCCAGGAGCCTTTCTGAAACCTTATCAATACCTGTATGCCTTAATGCTCTGAATAGAATAACTTCCACCAGCACCCAAACCAAAAAGAGCAGGTTTGCCCGCTGGAAAAATGTGGAAGAAATTTTTGTAGTAAACAACAAGGAAGAAGTTGCAGGCAAAAAAATCCTTTTGATCGATGATGTGGTAACTACCGGTTCTACTTTGGAAGCCTGCGGCCATGTTTTACTTCAAGAAGGAGCAAAAGAATTAAGTGTGGCTTGCCTCGCCATTTCACAGTAATTCGGTTTAAAACCTGTCCCCATAATTCGAGTAAATAATTGGAGACTTATTTTTAGAAATATAAAACTTTATGGAAGACGGAATTAGAATTTTGAGTGAAGAAACCCTCAGTAAGCAAAAGTATCATCTTAAAAAATTAACTTTTGAGTTAATAAGAAAAACAGGAGAGGTACAAAAGCAAGTTCGGGAAGTCTATGACCGAGGGAATGGAGCAACCATCTTATTGTATAATTCAGATTCAAGGAATATAATTCTGACAAAACAATTCAGGCTGCCTACCTATTTAAATGGAAATAAAAGCGGCCTTCTTATAGAAACCTGCGCCGGGCTATTAGATGAACATGAACCTGAAGAATGCATCCGAAAGGAAGTTGAAGAAGAAACTGGTTTTGAGGTGAAAAACGTAAAAAAAATTTTTAAAGCTTATATGAGCCCCGGAGCTGTTACGGAGATTTTACATTTTTTTATAGGATCATATTTTCCAAACCTCAAAACAGGAGAAGGAGGCGGGCTAAAAGAAGAAGGTGAAGACATTGAAGTAATAGAGTTACCATTTGATGAAGCCTATAAAATGATTAAAAAGGAAGAAATAACCGATGCTAAAACTATTTTGCTTCTCCAATATGCTATGATCAATAATTTATTCAGATAAATCTTTACTTCCCAATGACAATAAGAGATGCTACAATTAAGGACCTTGAGTCAATTGTAAAAATTTATAATTCTACGATAGAAAGCAGAATGGTTACAGCTGATGTAGAGGAGGTAACGGTTTCAAGCCGGGAAAAATGGTTTTTAGATCATTCACCGAATTTCCGGCCGATTTGGGTTGCTGAAGAAAAAAATATAATAACAGGATGGCTTAGTTTTCAGTCATTTTATGGAAGACCGGCTTATAATGAAACAGTTGAAATAAGTATTTATATTCATAAAGACCATCGAAAAAAAGGACTGGGTGAAATTCTACTACTAAAAGCCTTAAATTATTGCCCCGTCTTAAATATAAGAACTGTGCTTGGATTTATTTTTGGGCATAATGCCCCAAGTATAAACCTGTTTCAAAAGCATGGGTTTAAGGTCTGGGGTAACTTGCCCGGAATAGCAAAACTTGATGGAATAGAAAGAGATGTTTTGATACTGGGAAAAAGAATCAATTAAGAAAACTTTTTAAAATTACACCAACATCATCTCCAACTTATGGGCTGTGTCCTCCTTTGTGTCGATATAGTCATTTTCCATTTCGTCTGATTCCTTTTTTGATAAAATATACCCAACAGAGGATGCGGCGGCAAGACCACTTAATACTAAGGTGGCTATTTCTTTTTTTGAGGGTAATCTGGAATCGGCTATTCTGAACAACACAGAGGAAAGGGCGCCAACATTGAATCCGGCAGATAAATAAAAGAACAAATCAGATTTCATAAAATGTAAGGTTTATTAATTTTGTATAAGTACTTACGATATTTTTTTGTAGATAGTCTTCCTGTTAAGTCAATTTTTTTATCATTTTTTGTGTTGTACTATGGGAGAACATTTCAATCCTTTTTAATTTAACAATAAGAGCCAATTTATTTATATTGCATATCACGATTTTTTTATAATTAAAATGTGTTAATTGTAATAATCTTCTCTGTATTCAAATACTAATATCCAAGTGAGCAAATGGACGAAAATTTAAAATCTCAGAATTCTGATCTTAATAAGAAAGAAGAAGCCACTAAAAGTAGTTATAACAATTCCCGATTTATAATAAACCTACCCATTCTACTAACCATTGCTATCGCCGGAGGTGTGCTGATAGGTGCTACTATG